>FWWL01003952.1_pt1 | contig 25942 bp, 21 predicted proteins | sample 2228331 | NCBI WGS metagenome assembly FWWL01 (sample SAMEA103939775, study PRJEB20133) | metagenome | reverse complement strand
ACTATGATGCACAATACACTATGCACTGAGCATTGAGTGTCATCCTTCGATGAGCTCAGGATGACTGAAAAAGAAAAAAGCAACCACCCTAAGTCACACTGAGTAACATCGAAGTGTGACTCACATAACCCAATACACAGAGTAATGGGAAACACTCTTCGTCTCGGTGCAAGCAACGAGAACAGGCTAACTGAGTTTACATAGTAGCTTACTACCTTGAAAGCAGCAGTACAGTCATTGTTTCATTGTTCAGGGCAAAAAAAATTATTTTATTCCAAAAGTAAAGCCATACGTAAAAGGAATAAAATCGGGACCCTTATCTTTCTCAAATAAAGGGCTTAACATATAACTAGCTGCTACACCAAACCTGCCATAACTCATACGAAAATACAAGCCATAACGATACCATGAGATGTTTTCAAGACGATATTCTTTAAACTTCACCTCCTTTTTCGATAAATTTCTGAAATCTTCTCCTACATATTTAATATAATTGCTTAGCATTAGGCCCCCTTTACCTCCAATAGCCAACCTGAAATTTCTACCTCTTTTATCAACCCTACTTACAATGTTTATTTCAAGCAGAATTTCAAGATAATTTACAGTAATTTTATTCTTCGTATACTTATAACCTGGAGGAATCAGCTTAAAATAAGTTTTTCCTAAACTATCATAAGGCAAAGCATTATTATGTACATTGTGTGAACTTATTCCCAGACCCAGCGAAAAATTAAATGTACGATTAGTTTTAAACAAAGGCTCAAAAGTATATATTTCTAACCCCAAAGAAACCGGCATTTGGGTCATAGGCGACTTTACATTCAAAATCTGATTGTTCAACAAGTTAATAACAATGGCATCATTCTTTTTAACTTTTGCAAAGGATGTTGTATCTGAAATATCATCAAACTGACACCATGTTTGTTGAAACACAAAAAATAAAACAACAACTGAAAAAAAATGTTTCATGAACTGTATATTTTAGTTAAGTCTGTTAAAACAAATTTTAGTCTATAAAAATACAACATTAATATTCAAGTTGCAACATTTCATCAATTTTTTTAGTCTATACTTAAAAAACATACTAAGTAAGTTAGTAACTTTGAAAAAAATAAACCATGAGAAAGCTTTTTATCTTAACAGGACTATTATTTTGTACTTATCTGATTTGGGCTCAAAAAAACATAACAGAAAAAGAAAAAGCCTTTCAACAAATAAGTACTTATGGTGATGTATATTTTAAATTTCAGTTATCATCAAAAAACGAAGCCTATCAATTACCGTCGTACATTTCTATTGATAATGTAATTGGGAACACTATTTACGCTTATGTTCACAAAAAAAATTTTGAAGATCTTTTGAGTTTACATATACCCTTTGAAGTTGTACCAAAAACCTCAGGGACGAAAGTGCTAAATATGGCGACAACAGTTGCTCAAATGGCAAACTGGGACAGATATCCAACCTACACTGTTTATGTGCAGATGATGCAAAACTATGCTGCCACCTATCCAAACCTGTGCAGGCTTGATACTATTGGCACTTCACAAAACGGACGCTTATTACTCGCTTTAAAGATTTCTGATAATCCGAACACAGCAGAAGGAGAACCCCGTGTGTTTTACAGCGGCACCATGCATGGAGATGAAACCACAGGCGGAGTTCTATTGCTTCGTTTAATAGATTATCTGCTTACCAATTATGCCACAAGTCCTCGTGTGAAAGATATTGTTGATCATGTAGAAATATGGATTAATCCCTTTGCAAACCCAGACGGTACTTATGCAGGTGGAAACAATACGGTAGCCAATGCAACCCGTTATCTAGCCAATGGAGTTGACCAAAATCGCAACTTTCCTAATCCTGTCCAGGGGCAACATCCCGATGGCGAAGCCTGGGCACCCGAAACCATTGCTATGATGAACTTTGGAACTGCTCACAATTTTACACTTTCTATGAACACACATGGCGGCGCCGAAGTTGTTAATTACCCATGGGATTCATGGACATCGGCTCAAAAAACACATGCCGACGATAACTGGTGGCAATACGTTTCGCACGAATATGCCGATACGGTTTTTCTTTATGCCCCTTCGGGCTACATGAAGGGAGTATCCAGTACTGGTATTATTGAAGGTGCTGACTGGTATTATGCTTTTGGCAGTCGTCAGGATTATTTTACTTATTATCAGCTTCACAGAGAATTTACCTTAGAACTATCAAATACAAAACTATTAAGTTCCGACGAATTGCCCAATCACTGGAACTATAATTATCGATCTTTCTTAAATTACATCCGTCAAGCAAAATACGGTATTCATGGCATTATCACTGATGCTTGTTCAGGATTACCCATTAAAGCAAAAGTGTTTATAAACAATCATGACCGTGATAGTTCTCATGTATATAGCACATTACCTGTTGGTGATTACCATCGTCCAATATATGCAGGAAGCTATTCAGTTACCTATTCTGCACCTGGTTATCAGTCACAAACTTTAAACATAAGTGTAAACAATAAACAAACCGTTGTTCAAAACGTAGCATTAACACCACTTCCGCCAGTTGCTAATTTTACTGCTGCAACAACCACAAGTTGTACAGGAATAATTGAATTTATCAATCAGTCGCAATATCCTACCGGTTCAACATTCTTGTGGGATTTTGGCGATGGACAAACTTCGACAGAAGAAAATCCAACACACATTTATACACAGAGCGGAACCTATACGGTTTCACTTACTGTTCAAAATTCCTGCACCGGAAACAACACTAAAACATTAACGAATTATATTACCATTGACTTACCACCAGTTCCAACTGCAAACGATATTCATACTTGTACTCCCGGCAACCAAACTTTGACAGCCAGCGCGAGCGGTACAATATACTGGTACGAAGATGACCAAAGCACCACCCCATTATCAACAGGAAACACTTATCAGACAAGCATTAGTTCTACAACAACCTATTATATTGAAAATCATTTGCCATCGCCCAGTATCTATGGTGGCGATTTGCGTTCCAACTCCTCTGGCAGCTTTTTAAATTCAGCTAACAAGCATTATTTGATTTTTAACTGCTATACACCAGCAACCCTTGTTTCGGTTGAAGTAAATGCACAAACGGCCGGAAACAGAACCATAGAACTTCAAAATTCATCGGGTCAGGTATTACAAAGCGCTACCATCAATATTCCGGCAGGAATTAGCCGCATCACACTCAACTTCAACCTTCCTGTTGCCAACGGATTACGCCTTGTTGGACCTGCCCTTTGCGGATTATACAGAAACAACTCTGGTTCCACTTATCCTTACAACATTGGAAATATTATTCAGATTACTGGAAATTCTGCCAACGATTTGAATTATTATTATTATTTCTACAATTGGGAAGTAAAAGGTCCCGATTGTGTTAGCAACCGAATACCTGTAACCGTACATATTTACTCTGCTCCGGTTGCCGAAGCTGGCGTTTCGCAAACTATAGGTAGCGGCAGCCAAATTACCTTAAACGGATCTGCCAGTGGTGGTTCTGGAAATTATTCGTTCCACTGGGAACCAGCTTCCTTAGTTAACAACCCAAATATTGCTAATCCTACTACTGTTTCGTTAACTTCATCACAGGTTTTTGTCTTAACAGTTACCGACAATGTTACTGGCTGTAGCCATTCCGATAGTGTAACCATTACTGTACAATCCAGTACACTATCTGTAAGTATTCAAGCATCTGCCGATACTATTTGTTCTGGAAGCTCTGTTCAGCTTACTACAAATGTTAGTAATGGCAGTGGAAACTATACTTACACATGGTCATCGAGCCCATCTGGTTTTTATAGCAATAACCCCAATCCCACAGTTTCGCCTGTCCAAACCACTTCCTACACAGTAACAGTTGATGATGGTTCTGTACAAGGATACGCCACTGTTACGGTAAATGTAATACCACAACCACAAGCCTTCTTCGATGCTAATATTAATGAGCTAACTGTTAATTTTGTTAATCAATCAGCCAACGCAACACAATATTTCTGGCAGTTTGGCGATGGCAACACATCTACACAAGAAAACCCAACCCATACTTATGCTTCCGATGGGGATTATGTAGTAGTTTTAGTAGCAACAAATGATTGCGGATCAGATACTATTAACCAAAACATACACGTCGAAAGCATGAGCGTTCCCCATCTTTCAGCTGATGAAATAACCATCTTTCCCAATCCATTTAACCAAAATATAACAATAAAAGCCATCAAACCTATTCATCAAATTAACCTTTATACAGCTCACGGCAAGAAAATTTTTACTCATACCCTCGATAGCACAAACATAAGCCTATCGTTACCCAAAGTAGAAAAAGGTGTTTACTTTATTGAATTAATAGGCGAAGGAATGGTGTACAAAAAGATGCTTATAAAAGAATAATTATCTCTTTCCAATCATTCTAAGATAATTCTCAATACTTCTGTCATACGTTTTTTCATAAACTGTGTTAAAATAACATGCGGGGAGTTCGCCATTGCTTCTATGATAAGCTAAACAATCACAGCATTTTCCTTTTTTCGAACATGGATAGGTGCAGTTACAATTGGCTTTATTTTTGCTGATTGTACATTCCATAAAACAAATGTTTTTAATACCTTTGCAAAATTATTGAAATTCTATGAAAAAGATAGTATTAATCCTTGGTTTTGTATTTTTTCTATCAACCTCATGGGGGCAGGTTAATTCGCAAGCTTCTTTAAAATTACAACGGGCCTTGGACATCATCAACCTTTTTTATGTTGATAGTGTAAACAATAACAAACTGGTAGAAGCTGCAATCATAGAAATGTTAAAAACCCTGGATCCACACTCTACCTATATAAGTAAAGACGAAGTACAGGAGATGAACGAACCCCTCGAGGGAAATTTTGAAGGCATTGGTATTCAATTCAATATCTTCAATGATACGATACTGGTTGTTAATCCTATTCCTGGCGGTCCAAGTGAAAAATTAGGCATACGTGCCGGCGATCGTATTGTTAAAATTGACGGTCAAAACGTAGCAGGAGTTGGAATAAAAAATAACGAAGTATTTAAGAAATTGCGTGGCAAAAAAGGGACACAAGTAACCGTTTCAATACAACGAAGAGGAGAAAAAGACTTGCTTGACTTTACCATAACCCGTGATAAGATACCCATTTACAGCCTCGATGCCTCATATATGATAGACAAAGAAATCGGTTATATCAAGCTCAATCGCTTTTCGGCAACAACTATGGAAGAGTTTAAAAAAGCTATAACAAAGCTAAAAGCCAGTGGCATGAAAGACCTTATCCTTGATTTAGCTGGTAATGGAGGTGGTTATTTAAATGCTGCTGTTGATTTAGCAGACGAATTTCTCGACGACCGTAAGATGATTGTTTATACACAAGGATTAACCAGCCCTCGAACAGATTACAGAGCAACCAGCAATGGCGAATGGCAAAATGGACGTCTGGTTATTATTGTAGATGAAGGTTCTGCTTCTGCCAGCGAAATTGTTTCCGGCGCAGTACAAGACTGGGACAGAGGGCTCATTGTAGGACGCCGTACATTTGGCAAAGGATTGGTACAACGTCCATTTAATCTTAACGACGGTTCAATGATACGTCTGACTGTTGCCAGATATTATACACCCTCTGGTCGTCTTATTCAAAAACCTTATGAAAAAGGCTTCAACGAATATTCCAAAGAAATTATTAACCGCTACAATAAAGGAGAATTGACTAATGCCGATAGCATTCATTTCCCGGAAAATCAGAAATATCAGACTCTTGTATCAAAACGTACCGTGTATGGCGGTGGCGGTATTATGCCCGACATTTTCGTTCCGCTCGATACCAATGCATATACAAAATATTACCGTTCTTTGATGCAAAAAGGCTTAATTTATCGCTTTGTACTTCAATACATGGATAAAGATAGAGAAAATTTAAAAAAATCATATCCGTCATTTAGCAATTTCAAAGCAAATTTTGAAGTTAAAGAAGCGATGCTGGATAGTCTGGCATCATTGGCCAAAAAAGAAAAAATAGAATTTACCGACGAAGAAAAGCAAACATCTGCTGAGAGCATTAAAAACATGATAAAGGCTCTGTTGGCAAGAGATTTGTGGGACAATTCGGAATACTTTGAAATCATTAATCCACGTCGTGAAGAATATGTTAAAGCTATTGAAGTCCTCAAAGATAAAAAACTCTATCAGAAAAAACTCGGAAAATTATAATGCACTCTGTAAACTGGATTGAAATACTTGCTGTTATTACAGGATTTATAGCTATTTATTTTCAAATAAAGGCAAAAGTTGTTTACTGGCCTATTAGTATCCTTAATGTTTTACTGTATATCATTATTTTTTTTCAATCGAAATTATATGCCGAAATCAGCCTTCAGTTCTACTATTTAATAATGAGCATATATGGTTGGATTTTTTGGGCAAAACATCATAACAATTATGATCAGGTTGCAATATCACGAAGCTCAAAAAAATTATTGCTGACGTTGCTTTTGCTTATTTTTCCTGTCTGGCTAAGCATGAGTTGGATACTAAAAAACTATACCGATACCGATGTCCCCTTTATTGATTCATTTATCACCACCATGAGTTACATTGCCACCTATTTATTAGCAAGAAAAAAAATTGAAAACTGGCTTTTGTGGATTTTTATTGATTTCTTTTCCATAGGCTTATATTATTACAAAGGATTGTATCTTACCATTATTCTGTTTGTTGCTTTAACAATTCTGGCCATAGTAGGATATTTTCAATGGAAAAAACAATTATATGCTGCCTCATAATACCTATGTAATCATCGGACCAGAATCGACAGGCAAAACGACTTTATGCCAACAATTAGCAACACATTACCGCTGCCCATGGATTCCGGAATATGCAAGAATATACCTTGAACAATTGAATCGTCCCTATCAGTACGAAGATGTATTGCATATTGCACAACATCAAATTGAACTTGAGCAAAATGCTACCTCCGCCAATGGCTTTCTTTTTATAGACACTGATTTAATCATTACCAAAGTATGGCTGCTCCACGTATATAAAAAATGTCCATCGTGGATTGACGATTATTTAACATCAGCCTACCGTAAAGCTTACCTAATATGCTATCCCGATATTCCATGGGAATATGACCCTCTTCGCGAAAATCCCCATCTCAGGGAATATTTATTTGATTGGTATGAAAAAGAAGTTCAACAACTGAAAACACCCTATTTCATAATCAAAGGACAGGGCATGAATCGTTTTTCAAATGCTGTTCAGCTTATTGATGCTGAAACACTTGCTAAATAATAAAAATCTAATAAAACAGTTATTCAACGTTTCATTTAATTTTGTAGGTTTGCAGCATGAATTATATAGACACCCATACCCATATTTATTTAGAGCATTTTGACAATGACCGTGAAGAAGTCATAAACCGATGTTTGTCGGCTGGAGTTAACCTGCTGCTTCTTCCAGATATAGACAGTACAACACGAAACCGAATGTTAGCAGTGTGTTCAGAGTTTTCCGATTTATGCTTTCCCATGCTCGGTATTCATCCTACATCTGTTAAGCAAAACTATAAAGAGGAACTCGAAATTCTGAAAAAGCATCTAGCAATAACAAAAGCTTATGCCATTGGCGAGTGCGGACTTGACTATTATTGGGATAAAACTTTTATCAATGAACAAAAAGAGGTCCTCGAAGAACATTTTTTTCTGGCTCATCAATATCGGCTTCCACTGGTTATACATTCTCGCAAATCATTAGAAGACATTATTGCACTATTAAAAAAACATAAAAACCTTAACCTCACAGGAGTGTTTCACTGTTATCCCGGAGGTATCAACGAAGCCAGATATCTAACTGAACAAGGTTTTTACCTTGGAATAGGAGGCGTAGTTACTTATAAAAACTCAACACTTACTGAGGTTGTTAAAGCAATACCCCTTCAACATCTATTGCTCGAAACCGATTCGCCTTACTTACCTCCCGTTCCCTATCGTGGAAAAAGAAATGAGAGCTCATATATTGTAGAAATAGCCCAAAAAATTGCCGAAATAAAACAAATAAGTCTTGAAGAAGTTGCCGAAGTAACAACAACGCAAGCAAAAAAATTATTTAATTTAGAATAACTATGAACAACACAAGGCTATTACTTATTTATACTGGCGGAACAATAGGAATGATTAAAGACAAAAACGGAGCTTTAGTTCCTTTTGAGATATCAGAAATATTCAAGCATGTTCCCGAAATCAATAAACTCAATTTTCAGGTTGATACTATTTCCATGAAACCCTTAATAGACTCATCAAACACTACTCCCGAGTTTTGGATAAATATGGTTAAAATCATCAAACAAAACTATTTCTTGTACGATGGTTTTGTAATTCTTCATGGAACAGATACCATGGCATACTCTGCCTCTGCCATCAGCTTTTTAATTGAAAACAACCAAAAGCCAATTATTTTTACAGGTTCTCAGCTTCCCATAGGAGAATTGAGAACAGATGGCAGAGAAAACCTTATCACATCGTTATCTATTGCATCGGCCAGGTTGTCAAATGGAAAACCTGTGGTTCCGGAAGTATGTATCTATTTTGAAAACAAGCTACTACGAGCAAACCGAACAACCAAATATAGCACCAATCTTTTCAATGCTTTTATATCACCAAATTATCAACCATTGGCAAATGCTGGTATTGAAATCACTTTTAATTACCCTTACATCTATTATCCTTCTCAGGAAAAAGTAATCTTTCATGAGCAACTAGAAACAAATGTTGCTATTATTAGACTCTTTCCCGGAATACAAAAAAACATTTTCGAAAGCATCTTATCTATTAATGGTTTAAAAGGAGTTGTTTTAGAAACTTATGGTTCCGGTAATGCTCCCACCAACGACTGGTTCTTGCAACAGATACAAAATGCCATTGAAAAAGAAATCATCATTTTGAATGTTACCCAGTGTTTAATTGGTGGCATTAAAATGGGCATATATGAAACCAGCCGTCAAATGCTAAATTTAGGCGTTGTAGATGGCAAGGATATGACCACCGAAGCAGCGGTTACTAAACTTATGTATGTATTAAGTAAAGGTTTTACATATCAAGAATCAAGGTACTTTTTACAACATTCGCTTCGAGGTGAGATGACTGATTATAGTTAGCTTAAAAAAATTGACATAAATTTGCATTTCTTATATGAATATTTTGTAATTTCACAGCCGATTTTTCGTTCTTTGAACTAAGAATGTTGGAGAGGTGTCCGAGTGGTCTAAGGAGCACGCCTGGAGAGCGTGTATACCCCAAAAGGGTATCGAGGGTTCGAATCCCTCTCTCTCCGCCACTAACGTAAAAAAATGATTATTAACTTAAATTAAATGTTTATGCAAATGAGAAAGTTTTTTTCGATTTTAACAATTGCAGGTTTGCTTGTTTTTGGAGCAAACACTTTGATGATGGGTCAAGGTACTCAGGTTATGGAAGCTACCAACACCCAGATTGTAGATGATACAACAGCAACTCAGGAAGCTGTTCAGCCTGCTGCCGAAACAACAGATGCAACAGAAATGGAAGTTCCTGAAGAAAAAGGATTGCATCAGGTATTCAAAACAAAATTTATTGAAGGTGGTGTTCCCTGGATGACCCCTATTCTCATTATTTTAATTATCGGTTTAGCTATCGTTATTGAACGTATTATTTACTTAAACATGGCAACCACCAATACTGAGAAATTATTAAAAAGTGTTGAAGAAGCCTTACAAACAGGTGGTATCGAAGCTGCTAAAGAAGTTTGCCGCAATACCCGCGGACCTGTTGCAAGCATTTTTTATCAAGGCTTAGATCGTTATGATCAGGGCCTCGATGTGGTTGAAAAATCAATCATATCGTACGGTTCAGTTCAAAGTAGCAATCTTGAAAGAGGTTTAACATGGATAAGCTTAGCTATTGCTATTGCTCCAATGTTGGGGTTCTTAGGTACGGTAGTTGGTATGGTTGGTGCATTCGATGCAATCGAAACCGCTGGTGATATCTCTCCTACTATCGTAGCTGGTGGTATTAAAGTTGCATTGTTAACCACTATCTTCGGTCTTATTGTTGCTATTATCTTACAAGTATTCTACAACTACTTAGTATCAAAAATTGACTCTTTAGTTATTCAGATGGAAGACAGTTCTGTTTCCATTATGGATATTTTGGTTCATTATAAACGTCAACAACAAAAATAACAGAATATGATAGATGTAGCCTTATATTTAACTTATTTCTTAGTATTGGCAGCCATACTTCTCGTTTTGGGATTTGCTGTATGGTTCCTGGCTAAGAATTTTAAGAAAAGCAAAAACACCTTAATTGGTGCTTTAGGCCTGATACTTATATTTATTATTGCTTATGCAATTAGTTCCGGCGAAGTTTATGAAAAATTTCAAATAGGCGAAGGCATGTCAAAATTAATTGGCGGTTCGCTTATTACTCTTTACATTATGTTTTTCGGAACTATTGTTGCAGCAATTTATTCAGAAATCGCCAAACTATTTAAATAAACTTATATGGCAAAAAGAGAAATTCCAGAAATAAATGCAGGTTCAATGGCAGATATTGCATTTCTGCTGTTGATATTCTTTCTGGTTGCCACTACCATGGATGTTGACAGCGGTTTAGCCCGCCGTTTGCCCCCATGGATTGACGAAACTACCGAAAAACCACCTGAAGTTAAAAGACGTAACGTATTTACTGTACTCATCAATGCTAACAATCAATTACTTGTTCAAAATGAATGGGGCGATATTCGTAATTTAAAAAAGAAAGCAAAAGAATTCATCGAAAATGCCAACGACGACCCCAATATGCCCGAAAAAGAAATGATTGAAGTTCCTTTCTTTGGCACATATCCCGTATCAAAACAAGTAATTTCACTACAAAACGACCGTGGTACCAAGTATGAAATGTATTTAAAGGTTCAAAATGAATTGGTGGCAGCCTACAATGAACTGCGTAATGAATTGGCTCAGAAAAAATTTGGGAAAGAGTATTCCAAATTGACTCAGGAGCAACAAGAAGCGATTAATAAAATTTACCCTCAGCGTATTTCAGAAGCAGAACCTAAAAATATAGGAGGGAAAAAATAATGAGTAAGTTTAAACAAAAAACAAAAGGTGGTTCACCAAAAATTAGTACAGCATCCTTGCCCGATGTTATTTTTATGCTTCTGTTCTTCTTTATGGTTACAACGGTGATGCGTGACGTTGAATTAAAGATTAAATTAAAGTTACCACAAGAAATTTCAGAAGCTAAAAAATTGGAAAAAAAATCGTTAGTAAGTTATATTTACGTTGGTGAACCTAAACCTCAGTTTCAGCGTTTATTTGGAACTGAACCCCGAATTCAATTAAATGATGTTTTTGCTAAATTATCAGATATTCAGTCGTTTATAGAAAAAGAACGTGCATCCAGACCCGAAAGCGATGTACCCTTTTTAACTACTTCACTTAAAGTGGATATTAATACCAAAATGGGTATTATTACCGACATTAAGCAAGAACTTCGTAAAGCAAATGCTTTAAAAATCAATTATTCGGGAAGGAGCAAACCTAAAATGTAAGCCATTTTATTGAACATAAAAAAGGCTGCCCATCTGGACAGCCTTTTTTTATTGATATTCAACCTCTTCTTCTATAAACTGAATGCCTATATTTTCAAGCTTTTTCAATAAAGGCACGTATAATTCTGGTATTACCGGAACGTGTACACCAGTCAGAGAAATTTCTCCTTTCATGAGCATTTCTGTAGCAAAAGCAACGGGCATACCCACCGTTATAGCCATTGAAGTTTCTATTTCGTTTTTGCCAATAACAACCAACGAAGAAGTTAATTGCTTTTTCTTGCCTTCCAATTCATACTTAAAAATATGTTGCATAACAATCATATCTTTATCGCCGGGTTCAAGTTTCCATTTTTGTTCGAGCAGATGTTGTAATACCTGAGCCGGTGTAGCATTTTGTAAGCCAATGGGGTCTTTTTCCAATATACCCGACCATTTAATTAACTGCATTTCACGGGAATTCATATCAATATTAAACATGCGACAGAGCTTTTCTTCTACAGACAATAAATTGTCGTATGGCAGATACATATTGATAAAATCCCGAAAAGTAAGATTTTTCACATCGTGCACCTCGTAAGTATCGTCGGTCAAGCCTAATTGCACAAAAATATTCCATGCCTGACAATAACCAGGGCGACGCATTGTGCCTCTAAAAATTGTGGGAATGCCATGTATGCCATACGTATCAACGTAAGAAATGGAATCGCGGTTAGCGTATACATCAAATTCACCATAGTCTAAAACCTTTACTCTAAAGGTTCGCTTAAACAACTGATGATACGGTATATATTTAATGGTTCCTTCTTCCAGAAATTTTGCTGTTCCTTGTCCTGCAAGAATTACATTTCGTGGATTCCAAGTAAACTTATAATGCCAAGGGTTATTATCAGACTCTGGAGCAATCAATCCGCCTGTATTACTGTAAAAAGCCTTCAATGTTCCACCTATGGAACGAATGTGGTCAATAATTTTCATTGCCGACATGTGGTCTATACCAGGGTCAACGCCTAATTCATTAAGAAACACCACCCCTTTTGATTTGGCTTCTGCATCCATCATTCGCATTTCTTTAGACACATAAGAAGCTGTAATCATGTGTTTGGTCTGATTTAGGCACTCTCTGGCAACTATCGGATGCATCATGGCTGGTAAAAAGGATATCACTACATCAGCTTTTGCTATCTGAGAACGTTTCTGTTCTTCATTATAAATATCAAACTGAACAGCCTCGCCATTAGGATGTCCGGCAACTTTTTTTTGTGCCATTTCCAGGGAAACATCACCAACTGTTATGTGCCATTGATTTTCAATAGATTTTTCCAGCAAATACTTAATCATTACAGTTGAGGAAAAACCTGCTCCTAAAATTAGAATGTTCTTCATACTCCTTCTATTTGGTCGTAAAGTTAATGGTAATTAATCATTTTTTTTCTTAATAAAATCAGTTTAACTCTATTTCAACAGGTATGTTAATAAAACCAATCAATGTATATAAATTGTCTATTGTACTAGAAGTATTGTAATACTTTTCTATTTTAATGATTAATGGAGATGGACTTAATTTATATTCTTTTGTTTTAACATGAAAAATAAATGGAAATACAAACAAATGATGAACATTGATAAACTCCTTCTTAATCAAAAAGCTTATTTTCTGAGGTTTGGTTGTATTTGTTGAAAGGTTTTTCATCAAACTTAAAGCACAAGTTCCATGTCCTGCAATATCACGCAATAATATTCCTATATCATAATCAGATGGTTCGAACTGAGTATTTTTTAATTGAATTGTAATTCGGATCAGGTTGCCTTCAAAAATATAAGATATAGATTCTAAAACAACATCGAACAATGATAGTGAACTTTGAAGAATAAAACCAGGTTTATGTTCAATAAAATTAGTTGAAGAAGATAAGGCATTTTCATAATAAAGAGGTATCACCTGGTTAGGTGTGCCTTTAGTAATCAGCTTACCATTGCTAAGCAAAATATATTCATTACATAAAGTAATTAAAGCCATTATATGATGTGATACAACTAATAAGGTTTTACCATGGTTGTTTTGTTGTTTTAAAAATTGAAAGGCTTTTTGCTGAAAATGAACATCGCCAAATGCAAAAACTTCGTCAAAAACTAAAATATCTTCCTTTGATAAAATTACCGTTGAAAAAACCAGTCGTGAAATCATTCCATTTGAATAATGTTTCAGTGGCATGTACAGAAAATCCTTTAATTCGGCAAAATCAACAACCTCATCAATTCTGTTTTTAATTTCTTTTAAAGAAAGGCCCAAAATTTTACCAAGTATTATAATATTATCGTAACCATTAAGTTCTTTGTGAAATGCGATACTTGTTTCAAGTAACCCATTTATTGCACCATTTATCTTAACTTCTCCAGAAGTTTTCGGATAAACCCCCATTAATATTTTCAATAAGGTTGACTTTCCACTTCCATTTTTTCCAATAATTGCAACAGAATCACCTTTCCTTACATCGAAGGTTACATTGTCTAATGCCTTTATATAATCATAACGTTTTTTTGAAAAATATCCAGTTTCTTTTCTTTTGCGGAATATTTTGGTTAATTGACTTACTGAAATAACATTTTCCATGATTAAAGTGTTTCTGCTATTTTCTTTTCATTTTTAAAAAAAACTAAAATCCCTACAAATAAGATAATAAAAGCTAAAACAAAACCTGGTACAAACAATATTAATTGTTCATCGGTATTTGCAATCAAATGTCTGTAAAGTTCTATCACTCCGGCAACAGGATTTAAGTAAAGAAATAACTTTAAGTTTTCAGGTACCATATTTAAATGATATAATACCGGTGTAACCAACATAGTTAAACCTATAATGTAAGGAATTATTTGATAAATATCTCTCCATCGAACTGATAAAATGGCAATCCACAATCCGATGGAAAAACCTACAAAGAAATTTAATGCTATAACAAAAACTATGAAAATCATCGAAAAATTGATAGGAAGATGGAAGTACAGTTTAAGAACAATAGCAATAGATAACCATACAAGAACATCGAGCATACCTGTAAGAGCTTTTGATAAAGGAATAACTATTCGAGGAATATTGGTTTTATGGACTAAATCGATGTTTTGCATAAGCGAAATACTTGTATAAGAAACCAGAAAAGAAAAATAATACCAGCCCATCATACCACAATAAGCAAACAAGGTATAATTTGGAATTTCGTTGCTTACCTTCATAAGATTACCAAAAAAGAACGAAATAACTACAACAGCCATCATGGGCGGAAACAACATCCAGAATATTCCTATATAAGTTTGAGCATATTTTATTTTTAATTCACGCAAGATAAAAGTCCATACTAGTTCCCAAAAGTTTTTCTGTAAAAATACTCGAAACATAGTTATTCTAGAATGATGATTCGTTCTTTTGGATACTTTACTGCATAGATAAATGTAAGTTCTTTCGATTCTCCTGGTTTTAACTGCAATCGCCAATAAACAGCTCCCGTTGTTTCATCAACCTGAGCATTGCTTGTCTCAATTTTTTCTATTTCAATTTCTTTATTGGTAGAAAGCGGTAATTGATCGAATAAATTCAGTACCACAGGCACCGATTTATTGTTTCGAATGGTTATTTTAAAACCTATACTTTGACGCTGATTTAAGCCAATAATTTTTTTTGAACTGTATTCTTTAATTTTTTCTCGTTTTACCGAAATAGATTTATCCTGGCCTAATGAAAAATCGAGTGTATCGGTGGTAATGGTTCCGTTATACTGTGATTTTCCGATATATGTATTTTCGAAAAACAAATGAACATCGCCGGGTATCATATTTAACGATTCCCATCCTGTAACCTTTGCTAATAAATAGGCAGAAGGATTAGCCTTTGGAAAAGAAAAATATTCATATTGAGCTGGCAATTCATTCATGGTCATCTCAACTGCTACAGCCTGCCCATTTGAAGGAATTGTATAAGGTTTGTTAATAGTAAATTCAACTGTAGTTAAGTTTGTTTGTTGTGAGCTATATTCGTAAGCCGAACGAGCATCTGGCAAATCTTCTGCTTTTGCTGTTTCGGTTCTTGCCATTGCAGGTGCTTGTTCTAACATAGCCTTTGATTTTTTATACTCATATCCATCATTATAACGCACCGGTGGCTGATAATAAGTCAAATACCAGGGATTAAAAACAGGTTTTGTAGCAGATTGAAAAGGATTAGCTGTAGAAAGGGTCATTTTTATGTTACTCCAGTCTTCTCCGGTACGTTGCTGAACATTAGCTTTATAGACAAGTTGAATAGGCTTTTCTGTATTTTTAACCTTTAAGTCGTACGAAGGATACCACGAAGCTGCATAAGATAAATATTTTATTGTAAAGACGGCCTGAGTAGGCTTGTCTGTCCAAACAGAAATAAGCACTTCGCTGGTAGGCATGTTTCTCTTTGCATTACGTTCGTTAAGCTGATTTTCGTATTTAGATATTTTTTTCTGTATCTCTGCAATTTGCTTATTGATTGACAATTGTTTGTTTTTAATATCCATTAACCGATTTCTGATAAAATCGCTGGCTTCTTTTAATGAAGCAATGCTAACCCCAGTATTCTCTCCTCCAATCTCTTTGTTGGCAAGAATAAAACTTTCTTCCTGGCTATACACCGACAATTGAGCATTCTTCTCAGCAATCATATCACGAAGTTTCTGAATACTATCTTCAAGAGACTGAATTTCTTTGGGTTTATCTTGTTCTATTAAAAAATTGGTTGCTTTTGATACGGATAGTATGGTAAAATCTCCTTTGCCACTAACCTGTATAGTTTGTTCAATAATATCGGCAGGCAAACCACTTGCAACGACAACACTATTGCCTTCTGCAAGATTAATTGAGCCACTTCGCTCAATCTGAACACCCGTCAAGAAAACGGTAACTTCTTTCAACGATGTTTTTAAAGGCACAATACTTTTTTGAGCTTTTACGAAAAAAATCGTCGTAAATAAAAGAACGAAAATGGATGTTGTTTTCATAGATTTAATATTTAAAAGGTTGAATTCATAGCATCTACCGGATTTAATTTAGCCGCTGACCAGGCTGGTGCAAAACCTGAAACAATCCCGATAATAACCGAAATTAAAATTCCCGTAATAATATTAGCAATGCTTAGCGATAATGACATATCAATCAATTTTTCACCATAAAAAATTGCTAACCATACAAAAAACAAGCCAACAATTCCTCCGATAATAGATAATAAAACGGCTTCGTTTAAAAACTGAAATAAAATAAAAGCCTTTTTCGCTCCCAATGCCTTTTGTATGCCAATTAATTTTGTGCGTTCCTTAACCGAGACAAACATAATATTGGCGATTCCAAATCCGCCTACCAAAATGGAAAATCCGCCTATTATAATACCAGCAAGGTCAATCACTCCGAAGACCTGATTGAAACCCTGAGTAATCTGGCTTGCTTTATTGATTGCAAAGTTATCTTCATCGGCAGGTCTAATCCGTCGAATTGAACGCATGATTGTTTTAATTTCATAAGTTAAGTCGTCTAATATAACACCTTCTTTTGCTTTTACTATAATTGTAGGATTCATCATATCGTTTTCTAATTCAATCATATAACGCGTAGCATTTACAGGCAACAAGACAGCATTGTCCATTCCCTGGTCGAATATTCCTGTTCCTTCTTTTTTAAAAACTCCAACCACTATAAACTTTGAACCCAATATATTGATAGTTTTTCCAATAGGATTTTCATTTTTAAACAACACACTGGAAAGAACTGAGCCTACAATTACCTTTTTTACCCCACTTTTTGATTCCATTTCGGTAAAGTAACGGCCTTTTTCTATTTCGAAACTTCTTACTTTATCAAAATCGTGTGTTGCAATAACCAATGGCACATTTGTTATTTCCTTTCCATTATATTCAACGTTTTTCATTGTCTTAGCCATAAAGCAAACCGCATCAGCCAAGGAAGAACGTTCTGTTAATTCTGATGCTTCATTAATTTTCACCACTGGTCTGCTCAAGTATTTCCACCAGGGGTAATCGTTGCCAAACTCCCACGGCCATTTCTGAACATATACAATATTGCTACCTAACGATTCGATGCTTGTTCTTATCGCTTTTTCCATACTATCGAGCACCGAAAAAACTGTAATTATTGAAAATATTCCGATAGTAATTCCTATAAGCGAAAGAAAAGCCCTTAACTTGTTAAGTTTTAATGCTTCAAATGCAAAATATAAAGTCTCCGAGTAATAGTGTAAGATGATATTAAGTTTTCTGAACATTATAAAAGTCTTTTTATCACTCTAAGTTTATGAGAATACGAATTAATTTCTTTTCTGAAAATGCCATAATTATCTACGGAATCTATTCTTACCAGACCAGAAGCATGAATGATAGATTTATTGCCCATGTAAATACCAACATGAACAATTTTGCCTTCATCGTTATCGAAAAACATAAGGTCGCCCGGTAATGCTTCATCTACAAAACTTACCGTTTTTCCCTGAAATACTTGTTGCGAAGCATCTCGAAGAATATTTTTTCCTACAATTTTATAAACTACCTGAGTTAAACCAGAGCAATCAATACCTAATGCTGTCTTCCCTCCCCACAAGTATGGTGAGTGTAAAAATTGCTGAGCTAACTCAACAACATTTTCTTTTGTTGGTTCGTAGCACTCTATTTTTTCTTTAAGTGTAAACGTCAGATTATCAAATCGAAAGCTTGCAGTTTCCGGGTTATAATCAGGAAGTGTAGAACCAGCAGGAATTAACCATGTATGGCCTTTATCATCTGTTGCAATATTGATTGGTTTAGAAGCAACAGGTTGGTCAAAATAACTGGCTTCGTCAAAATCGTAAATAAAATGCAGGGTTTTATTATCAATCCAGCCTACATAATCATCAAAAAAACAATGTACACGAGCCCAATTTTTCCATTTTTCCAACACATGCACAACATCTCCAAATAGCAATTGTGTGGCCATTTCAGACTTTTCGTCGGGTGCAGAACGAAGAGGCATACAAGCTATTGGTATCCATGCAAATGTATTCATGCTATAAGGAAAAACCTGTTACAATTACATCATCAACCTGCTTCTTATCTCCTTTCCAGTCATTCCATGCTTTTTCTAAAAATTCGCTGCGTTTTGCAGGCTCGATGGTAGCTGCACTGAGTAAAATATTAACAAATGCTTTTTGTCCAAGTTTTCTTTTTTCAGTTCCACCAATCTGGTCGGGAAATCCATCGCTATAAAAATAGAATGAAGTTCCTTGCACAACAGATAGATTGAATAATTTATATTCAGTATTTATATCAGCAAAAACACCACCAATTACATAATCTTTACCATCTAACTCTTCTATCTGATTATTGGGCTTAATTATAACACAAGAATGACCTGCCATCGAAATCAGCACTTCATTTGTTGCTTTATTATGAGCACATACTGTAATATCCATACTATTATCCAGCTCATCTCCGCTTTGCGACATAGTTGCAATAACTTCTCTATTTAATTCAGCCAGTATTTGAGAAGGCACATGAATATTCTTTTCCTTTACGATTTTATTTAAAAGCGAATCTGCTATTAAGCTCATAAAAGCACCAGGAACACCATGTCCGGTACAATCGACTGTGGCTAAAATTGAAGTTTGCTGATTTTGATAAAACCAATAAAAATCACCGCTAACAACATCCCGTGGTTTAAAGAAAACAAAGAAATTTGGCAAATGTTTTTGTATTTCAGTCGGCGAAGGTAAAATGGCAAACTGAATGTGTTTTGCATAATCTATACTTTCGCGTATAATAGTATTTTGATGAGCTAATTCTTTGTTAATGAGTTCTATTTCATTCTTCTGTTGTTCTATTTGTTGCTTTTGCTGCCTTACTATATGTAAAGTTCGCTTATTAGAGATATACAATCTTATAACAAATATCAAAAGTAAAAAAACTATGGCCAGTGCTATTCCAATAATAACCATTATTCTTTTCTGATAAGCAAGAGTTTCGTTTTGACGTTGTATCTCGGCATCTTTCTGCTTCTTTTCTGCTTCTAAAAGTTTTAAGTTTTGTTCTTTCATTTCATTTTCAAGTCTCTGCTTTTCAAATTCACCTTGTATAGCCTTTATTTTAAGCTCCTTTACCTGGTCTTCTATCTTCAACTTCTCAATTTCTTCAAAACTTTTTGCAGCTAATTGTTTAATATTCTGATATTCTGCCTGAAGAGAACTTATATATTGTTCCTTTTCTTTTTCCTGTTCTTTTTCGAATTCTGTTTTATTTTTAAAAGCCAGATTTTGCTGTAAATTATCTAAGTTCGTTTGTATTTGATTCGCTAAAGCAGTATTTCCAATGCTATTGGCTATTTCTTTTGCAGCAGTTAATTGATTGGTTGCTTCTGTAGCATTTCCATAATTTGCATAAGCTACACCAAGCAGGTTTAAAGAAATTGCTATTTCCTTTTTATCACCCAGTTCCTCTGCTAATTTTTTTGCTTTCTGGAAAGTTTCAATTGCTTGTTTAAATTGTCTTGATTTATTGTACACATCGCCTAAATTGCCAACAACAAGGTATTGCGTTTTTTTATCTCCCAGTTCTTCATAAAGAGATACACCTTTTGAAAAAGCTGTAATAGCATCGTTCCATTTGTTCATTTCTTTGAACAAAAGACCTTGTTCGTTGTATGCCTGTGCAAGGTATTGTTTCTGGTTTGCAGCCATTAAGATAGTAATAGCCTTACTGATATAATCCAATCCTACAGAAGCTTTTCCTGCCAGCCTGGAAGCTTTGGAAATGATAAATGCTGACTTAACTTCATTATTTTTATCGCTATTGTTTACTGCAATGCTATTGGCAGTTATTGCCAGGCTTAAAGCTGCCTGTGGATTTGTTTTTAATGAATTATTTGCAATTAATAGCAAGTAATTGATTTGATCTTTTGGACTTTTTCCGGCTAATTTCTCCTGTAATGAATCAGGTATATTCTGCGAAAATAAAAGATTAACTACAAACAATAATATCCAACAAAGAGAAATTCTACTCATAACTATAGTTTTAGTACTTTAACTTCTATTCTTCTATTAATTGCATGTTCTTCATCGGAACATTTAACACCATCTTTACAATGATTTAGCAAACGTGTTTCACCGTAGCCTTTAGCTATGATTCGAGAAGCATTTATTCCTTTTGAAACAATGTATTCTTTAGCAGCATCGGCACGTCGTTGAGAAAGTTTCATATTAAAATCTGCACTGGATTGACTATCGGTGTGACCACTAAGCTCAATTTCTAAAGTTGGATTTTCGTTCATTACTTCAACAATTCTATCAAGCACTTCTTTAGATTCTTCTTTTAAATTGGCACTTCCATAATCGAAATAAATATTGTGAAATTCTATAACCTTGTTCTGTTTAATTTCTGGTTCAAGGCTTAAGTCAACAGGAATGTCTATTTCATTACTAATATCACCTAATTCAAGAACCAGATCTTTATATTCATCTTTTTCTATTGTAAGAAACAATCGTTCGTTATCATCAAGGTTTTCCAGTTTAAACTCATACTCCCCTTTTTCGTTGGTATAAGTAACAGCTATCACCTTACCAGAAGCTGAGTCGGCTACTAAGGAAACTTTAGCACCAGTAATGACTTTTTCATTCAATTTATCGGCTAATTTTCCTTTGATAGTTTTAAAAGCAGATTTTTTAACCAGCAATATAGGTTGCTGTTCGATTATAGTAAAATTATAAATTGAACTTAAATCAAGTGTTTGCTTCCCATCAATATATCCATTCGATTTAATAATTGCTGTATATTTATATCCAACCGGTAAGTAAACAGAAAACGCACCTGTCAGTGAGTCTGTAGTTTCTCTGATAATAATTGCTTCATCGGGGTAATTTTTATAAATAATAATAGCACCACCAATAGGCATTTTAGAAGAAAAATCTAAGACTTTACCTTTCAACAAAGCAACAGGTGTTGGTTTGGCAGTATCGGGTAGCAATATTCTAAAAATGTCATTTAATCCTACTGATCCTTCTTTTGAATTAAAATAAGCATAGCTGCCAGAAGCAGGGATTGAAAACTTGGAGTCAGATTCAGGAGAGTTAATTGGTTTTCCCATGTTCATAGGTTCAGACCATCGTTGCCAGGTATCATCAAGTCGGCGAGTAACAAAAATATCTTCTTTACCAAAGCCGGCATGACCAGATGTTGAATAATACAATGTCAAACCATCGGCAGCTAAAAAAGGACTATAATCATCTGCAGCTGTATTTACATCCGGACCAAGGTTCATCGGCTTTGACCAAGTGTTGTCATTCAGGCGATAACTCATATAAATATCTAAGCCACCGTGACTATCATCTCCCTCCATGGCTATAAGCAAGTATTTACTATTTGCACTTAAGAAATAATTTACATACGGACTGTTGTTCTTAAAATCTTTTATTCGTTGTTCTTCGGGAAATGACCAACCATCAAGTGTTCTATACGAAATAGAAACACCTGGTTTTAAGGTAACCTGAGCACCTTCTCGTACGTATACATTTGCTAGTAGCAAAGCGTTATTATCGGGAGTAACTGACTGCACAAAGTTATTTAGTTTATTGTTAAGCGGTGAGCCTAAATTTGTTGCGGGCATCCATTTACCATCAATCAATCTGGAATACCATATATCATCTTCATCGGCAACTCCTCCAACATTTTGAGGATGATTTTTACGTACAAAATAAATTTCATTACCATCGGCAGTAATTATAGGTGCTCGTTCATCAAATTCTGTGTTTATAGCCGGGCCAAGAGATTCTTTTTCGGCAAGGTATTTAAGAGTTGGTGGTATATTAATTCTTGGTTTAATGGTGTCGAGTGTATTTGATATTCCAATGGCATCTATTTCAAAATTTGCTACTTTATTCGAATTGAGTTTCAATTCTAATTCTGTCACTTCAAATGGGGTTTCCTGAATAAAAACATTCAGCATACGAAACGTTTCTTTAAGTAGTTTTGCTTCGTTATCATAAACAAGCAATTCTTCGCCTTTTTCTTTTCCGTAAACAATAATTTTTTCAATGGCTCCTGGTTTATAATTCTCTGAAATGCCTATTTGTTTAACTCTGATAGGCTTATCAAAACCGACACGAATAAATTCTTCTCCGTTTTTTGCTTTCGATTTATAAGTCCACGCACAGGGTGAAGATCCTCCCATTTGCAAGGCATTAGGTTTCCCTAACACCTGGTTAGCAGATTTTTGTTTGGAGCTAAATTCTGAAGAAAAACTAATTACTTTTGAGGCCCATTGAACATCAACAATTTTAAACTCAGCCTCTCCAACATCAATTATAGAGGGTATATTTGATGTGTCAATCTGTCCATATACTAACAAAAGCTCTGAAAAAAATATCAACCAAACAAGTATAAAATAACGACTCATATACCATTATTAACACTAGCAAATATACAAGATTATTTTGACACAAAACAAAATGAGCAAAAATTTTTAGACAGGCTCTTTATATTTTAATGTTTAAAGTATATATTTTTCCGGGTAAGCATTTAACTACACTATTAAACTCTAAGTTCAACAAGGTTGATGAAACTTTACTAACAGGCATATTAGCTTTTAATGCTATAAGGTCAATAGGAGTATCTCCATTTTCCTTTAATATAGTAAGGATAAGCTTTTCCTCTTCAGAAAAATTAAAAACAATAGGCAAGGTTTCTTTATTTTCATTTTTTGTTGGCTTCCATCCGAGTAAAGAACAAATATCTTCGGCCGATTCAACAAGTGAGGCTTTGTTTGTCTTTATAAGATAATTTGGACCTTCGGAAAAAATATCATGAATTCTTCCGGGAAGTGCAAAAACATCTCTATTGTATCCAAAGGCAAAGTCGGCTGTTATCATTGCTCCACCATCTTTACGTGATTCAACTACCAAAGTAGCATCAGATAATGAAGCTATAATTCTGTTTCTTTTAACAAAATTAGGCTTATCGGGACCGGTTTTGGTTAAAAATTCTGTCAATAAAGCACCATTAGCTAGCATTTTCTTAACATACTTCTTATGTTCCGGAGGATAGATAGTATCTAAGCCATGTGCTACAACTGCTATGGTAGGTAATTCAAAGTCCATGGCAAAACGATGAGCTGTAATATCAATGCCAAAAGCAAAACCACTAATAATAGTAACATAAATTCCCTTTTCGCTAAAATCTTTAAGCAACGTTTCGCAAAATGATTTACCATATTGAGTAGCCCTGCGTGTTCCGACTATGCTTAACGTATACCGTGGATTTAAATCTATATTGCCCATCACAAAGATGGTTGCAGGTGCGTCATCACAATGTTTTAAACGATATGGATAAGCCTCGTCAGTAAACGACAGTATTTTGATATTATATCGTTCGCAAAAACACAGTTCTTCTTCTGCTCTCAACCAAATATCTTTATTTGATGCTGACTGAATAATACTAGAAGCTATTGCATTACTTATTCCCGGAATTTTTACTAAAGCCGACTTTTTTTCTGCAAAAACTGCTTCTATGCTACCACAATAAGCAACCAACTTCCTAATAGTCACATCTCCAACGCCTGGTATTAAAACTATTGCAATTCTGGCAAGCTGCGAATCAACAACCATTTATTTAAACATTTTATGCTTCGCAAAAGAATCGAGGGTTTCTAAAAGCAATTGTCTATTTTGTTTGCTTAAACCAGTAAGAGAAATAGGCTTATATTTTGCAACACCTTCTTTTAATCGCTGGTATATGATTAATTCTTCCCTTTGATTATAAAAAACTTTCGTAACTTCAATCTTATATAATGAGTTTTTTGGTATCTTTATCATATTGTACTTCGGAATAAAAGAAGTCATTGAGTAAAATTTCACAATGATATGCTGAGGCGATTCTTCGTCATCGTAAATAATAATTTGATATTTTTTTTTGCTTCTGTAAATCAGATAAAGTGCAAAGAGCAAAGCAAAAAAAATAGAATAAATCCACGATGGAATTGGAAACAAGTACGTTTCGTATATATCATACAGAATTCCTAATGCAATAAGAGTTGAAAAAAAAATGGTAACTAACGCTAATTGACCTCTTATTCGTTCGTATTCTGATTTGTTGTCAAATTTCATATAATTTTTATTTATTTTTTCTTAACTGAATAGCTTTTGTTATTAGCAACAATTCTCTGCTTGTCTGATTTCCAATACTTTTATTCTCTTCTGCTCTTCTCATCAAGTAAGGTATGGTAATATTTACCGGGCCATAAGGAATGTATTTAGCAACATTGTAGCCATTGAAGGCAAGATTATAGGTTATATGGTCACTCATACCAAACAACTGTGAAGCAAAGACTCGATCATCATCTTTCCGTATTCCAAGTTCATTCATAAGCTCAACCATTAACTGATTACTTTCTTCGTTGTGAGTGCCAGAAAAAACTGCTATACGATCAATATTTTCCAGGCAAAAACGAAGTGCCTGATTGTAGCTTTGATCGGTTTCTTCTTTCTTATCAAACACAGGAGATGACTGACCTGCTTGCTTTGCCCATTCACGCTCCTGCTCCAGATATGCTCCTCTAACCAATTTTATTCCCAGATAAATATTTTCGCGAATAGCTATTTGATATAAATTTTTCAGATATTGTAACCTATCTTTACGATACATTTGTAGTGTATTGAATACTAATGCTTTTTCCTTATTATATTTTAACATCATTTCAAGAGCAATTCTATCCACAACCTCCTGAATAGAGCAATATTCAGCATCTATAAGAATGGGAATTCTATTGTTATAGGCTCTTTTACATAGCTCATTCACCGCAAAACAAAAAAAATTGTACTCTTTATTTTCCTCATCAGTTAAAGTATCTCCTGCATTTTTCTTTTTCAACACAGATACTCTACATAGTGCCGATGGTTTAAACACTGCAAAGGCTACCGATGAATGAGCTGAAGCTATATCAACTACCGACAACAAATTATTAAGTGCTTTTTCTGCATCTTTATTATTTTTTGCTTCTTCGGCTGCATAATCTAATATAGATTTAACCTTGTATTCATTTAATTTTTCTGCTGTTTGAACTGCCTCATCTAAGGTTTCGCCAGCACAGTAATATTTGTATATTGTAGGTTTTACAATCCATCCGACAGGAAAATGAATGCTTTGTGCTATGCCAAAAAAGAATTTTGATAAACGCAATACTGAATCCTTAAAAAGATATTTGTATATAAAACGAAGTTGTTTTAGTTCTTTTAGGGTTCTGTGTTTAAAAGCTATTTCAAAATTATCAAACA
>FWWL01003951.1_pt1 | contig 25953 bp, 31 predicted proteins | sample 2228331 | NCBI WGS metagenome assembly FWWL01 (sample SAMEA103939775, study PRJEB20133) | metagenome | reverse complement strand
GTGGAGATAGAGCCGCCCCCAGACGTGGAGGTGCAAGTGGAGGGCACCACCCAGATCGTGGTGCGGGGATGTGACAAACAGCGGGTGGGCCAGGTGGCGGCCGACATCCGGGCCGTGCGCCCCCCCGAGCCCTACAAGGGCAAGGGCATCCTCTACGCCGGCGAGGTCATCAGGCGCAAGGCTGGGAAGGGGGCCCGTAGCCGATGAAGGTCCGCACCCGCCGCCAGGCCCGCATCCGACGCCACCTACGGGTGCGCAAGAAGGTCGTGGGGACCCCACAGCGCCCCCGTCTGTGTGTCTTCCGCAGCCACAAGCACATCTACGCCCAGGTCATCGACGACACCAAGGGCCACACCCTGGTGGCCGCCTCCGACCTGGAGCCGGGCCTGCGCACCCAGAGCGTGGGCAAGCCCAAGAAGGAGCGGGCGGCCCTGGTGGGGGAGCTGCTGGCCCGCCGGGCCCTGGACCAGGGGATTACCAAGGTGGTGTTCGACCGCGGCGGTTACAAGTATCATGGACGAGTGAAGGCCCTGGCCGAGGCCGCCCGCCAGGCCGGGCTCCAGTTCTAGAGGGGGCAAGGGATGGGCGTTCCCCTGCGCTACATCGCCAACCGCGACCGCCTCGTGAAGGAGGCCGGCGACCTGCAGCTGCAAGAGCGCACCGTATTCATCAACCGGGTGGCCAAGATGATGGCTGGCGGCCGCCGCTTCCACTTCACGGCCCTGGTGGTGGTGGGCGACGGCCAGGGGCACGTGGGGGCGGCCCTGGGCAAGGCCACCGAGGTGCCGGAGGCCATCCGCAAGGCCTCCACCATGGCCCGCAAGTACCTTATCCGCGTGCCCCTCAAGAACGGCACCATCCCCCATCCCCTTCTGGTCAAGTATGGGGCGTCCAAGGTCCTCATCAAGCCCGCCCCCCCCGGCACCGGCCTCATCGCCGGGGGGGCCATGCGCCCGGTGCTGGAGCTGGCAGGGGTCAAGGACGCCGTGTGCAAGGCCCTGGGCAGCACCAACCCCGTAAACCTCGTCAAGGCCACCATCCTGGCCCTGAGCATGATTAAAGAGCCGGAGGTGGTGGCCGCCCAGCGGGAAAAGGTGGCCAGCGAGCCCTTCCCGCCCAAGGAGGAGTGAGGTGGGCAAGCTACGCATCACCTGGCGCAAAAGCGCCATCGGCTACTCCCGCGACCAGAAGGCCACCGTGCGGGCCTTGGGCCTTAAGCGTCTAGGCCAGACGGTGGTGCACGAGGACAACCCGGCCATCAGGGGCATGGTGTTCAAGGTCCGCCACCTGGTGGAGGTGGAGGAGGTGGAAGACTGATGCAGGCCCATCAGCTGCGCCCGCCGGCGGGGGCCAAGCACCGCCGCAAGCGGGTGGGGCGGGGCGATGCCAGCGGCCACGGCAGCTATTCCGGCCGCGGCATTAAGGGGCAAAAGGCCCGCACCGGCGCCGGCATCCCCCCCTGGTTCGAGGGGGGCCAGACCCGCCTGGTCAAGCGCCTACCCCACAAGCGGGGGTTTTCCCCCCTCTCCCGCATACAATACCAGGTGGTGAACCTGCGCCACCTGAACCGCTTCCCCCCCGGCACGGAGGTGACCCCCGAGCTTTTGCGCCAGCACCGCCTCATCCAAGACCCCCAGCGCCCGGTGAAGATCCTGGGGGATGGGGAGCTAAAGGTGCCCTTGCTGGTGCGGGCCCACTGCTTCAGCACCACCGCTAAGGAGAAGATAGAGGCCGCCGGGGGACAGGCCCTGGAGGTAGAAGGTTGACCGCCTCCGCCACCCGCACCCGCCAGCCTCAGCTTTTGCGCTCGGCCCTGGAGGCCCTGCTCCACCCCGACCTGCGGAGGCGCCTCCTGTTCGTCATGGCCATGCCTGGTGTGTTCCGCTTTTTGGCCAACCTGCCCGCCCCGGGCACCGATCCTCAGGTGTTCCAGGCCCTATTCCGGGAGAACCCCATCCTGGGGTTTTTGAACCTCTTCTCGGGCGGCGCCCTCCAGAACATGAGCGTGGCCTCCATGGGCGTCTACCCCTATGTGACGGCGGCCATCGTCATGCAGCTTTTGGTGCCCCTGGTGCCCACCCTGCGGGCCCTGTCCCAAGAGGGGGAATACGGGCGACGCCAGATCGAGATCTACACCCACTGGCTGACGGTGCCCATGGCCCTGGTGCAGAGCTACGGCCAGCTCATCCTTATCCAGAGCCTGGCCCCGGGGGCGGTGGAGGTGGGCTTCAGCCGGGAGCTGGCCCTGCCCACCCTCACCATCCTGGTGACCATGACCGCCGGCACCTTATTCCTGGTGTGGCTAGGGGAGCTCATCACCGAGAGGGGGATCGGCAACGGCATCTCCATCATCATCTTCGCCGGCATCGTAGCTGGCCTGCCGGAATACGTGGGGACACGCCTGTTCGCCGGGCTTGGGGGCACGGTCCTAAGCACCTTGGGCCTGGGCCTGTTCATCGTGGGCCTGGTCTACCTCATCGTCTTCTTCCAGGAGGCCCAGCGGCGCATCCCTGTGCAGTACTCCCGCAGCGTGTTCCGGGGTGGGCGCATGTACCGGCAGTCGGGCCAGACCTATATCCCCCTGCGGGTCAACTCTGTGGGCATGATCCCCCTCATCTTCGCCTTCTCCATGGTGCTTCTGCCGGCCTATGGGGGGCAGGTGCTGGCCCAGAACAACAACCGGGTCATCGCCAACATTGGGGAGTGGCTGCAGGACGTGTTCACCCCTGCCAACCCTCTGTACTGGTTAGTGGTGTTCGTGAGCGTGGTCCTGTTCACCTTCTTCTACACCTTGGTCCTGTTCCAGCAGTACAATCTGGCCCAGAACCTGCAGCGGCAGGGGGGGTTTATCCCCGGGATCCGGCCGGGGCGGCCCACGGAGGAATACATCAACCGCGTCCTTATGCGCATCACCTGGGCGGGGGCCCTGTTTTTGGGGTTTGTGGCCGTCTCCCCCTTCGTCGCCGGGCTGCTATTTGGGACCGATGTCACCCTGAGCGGCAGGGGCTTCATCTTCGGCATAAGCGCCAGCGGCCTCATCATCGTGGTGGGGGTAGTGCTGGACATGATGCGCCAGATCGAGGCCCAGGTGCTCATGCGCCGCTATGAGGGCTTCATCCGCTAGGGGGGGCATGTACCTGGTGCTCTTGGGCCTACCGGGGGCGGGCAAGGGCACCCAGGCCGAATTCCTGTGCCGGCAGTTGGGCATCGGCCACCTGACCAGTGGGGAGATGTTCCGCGACCACATACGGCGTCGCACCCCCTTGGGGGAGAAGGCCCGCCCCTACGTGGAGGCCGGCCAGCTGGTGCCCGACGACATCACCATCGCCATGGTCCTGGAGGAGCTGGAGGGCCCCCGCTGCGTTAGGGGCTGCCTTTTGGACGGCTTTCCCCGCACCCTGGCCCAGGCCCGGGCCTTGGACGAGGCCCTGGCCCGGCGGGGGAAGGCCATCGACGCCGTGGTCTACCTGCATGTGCCCGAGGAGGAGCTGGTGCGCCGCCTCTCCGGGCGGTGGACCTGTTCCCGCTGCGGGGCCGTCTATCATGAGCGCAACTCCCCACCCCACACCCCAGGGGTATGTGATGCCTGCCACGGCCCCCTCTACCAGCGGGATGACGACCGCCCAGAGGTGGTGCGCCGCCGCCTGGCGGTGAACCGGGCCCAGATGGAGGAGCTGCTGCAGTACTACCGCGCCCAGGGCAAGCTAAAAGAGGTGGACGGGGCCCAGGGCATCGAGGAGGTGCGGGAGGCGCTCTTGGCCACCCTTTGGGGCACCAAGGGAGGGTGAGGGCGGGCCTTGCCCATCGTCATCAAGTCCGATGAAGAGATCGCCATCATGCGGGAGGCGGGGCGGCACGTGGCCCAAGTCCTCCAGATCCTGGTGGAGCACGTGCGCCCCGGCGTGCGGGAGCGAGAGCTGGACGCCATCGTGCGGCGGGAGTTCTCCCGCCGGGGGGTGGTGCCCACCTTCCTGGGGTACAGGGTGTATGCGGCCACCGTCTGCATCTCGGTGAACGATGAGATCGTGCACGGCATACCCGGCGACCGTCCCTTCCAGGAGGGGGACATTGTGAGCATCGACCTGGGTTGCACCTACAAAGGGTTTGTGGCCGACGCCGCCGTCACCGTAGGGGTGGGGCGCATAAGCCCCCAGGCCCAGCGCCTCATCGAGGTGACCCGGGAGGCCCTGTGGCGGGGCATCAAGGCCGCCCGGGCCGGGGCCCGCTTGGGGGCCATCGGCCACGCCATCCAAAGCTACGTGGAGGCCCAGGGCTTCTCGGTGGTGCGGGAATATGTGGGGCACGGGGTGGGGCGCCAGATGCATGAGGACCCCCAGGTGCCCAACTATGGGGAGCCCCACTGGGGCCCCATCCTCCGCCGGGGCATGGTCCTGGCCATCGAGCCCATGGTCAATGTGGGGGACTGGCGCACCCGCCTGGACCCCGACGGCTGGACGGTGCGCACCGCCGATGGGAGCCTCTCCGCCCACTTCGAGCACACCATCGCCATCACCGATGGCGAGCCCATAGTCCTCACCTTGCCATGAGGGGGGGATGAAGCCCTATAATTAATGTTTGGCCGCCAACACGCCAAAAGAGGGGTGAAGCCCTAAGGAGTATGGCCAAGAAAGAGACCATCGAGGTGGAGGGCATCGTGAAGGAGGCCCTGCCCAACGCTATGTTTCGGGTGGAGCTGGCCAATGGCCACCTGGTGCTGGCCCACGCCTCGGGGAAGATGCGCATGCACTTCATCCGCGTCCTGCCTGGCGACCGCGTGCTGGTGGAGCTTTCGCCCTATGACCTGAGCCGCGGCCGCATCACCTACCGCTTTCGCGGCGGCGAGGAGCAGTCATGAAGGTGCGCCCATCGGTGAGGCGGCGATGCCCCAAGTGCAAGGTAGTGCGCCGCAGGGGCATAGTGTACATCGTGTGCGAGAACCCCCGCCACAAGCAGAGACAGGGCTAGGGAGGGGTCATGGCGCGCATAGCCGGCGTGGACATCCCCAACGATAAACAGGTGGGTATCGCCCTCACCTATATCTACGGCATCGGCCGTAGCCGGGCCCTGGAGATCTGCCAGGGCACGGGGGTGGACCCCACCAAGAAGGTGCGCGACCTCTCGGACGAGGAGCTCTCCCGCATCCGCGAGTTCATCGACCGCCACTACAAGGTGGAGGGGGAGCTGCGGGCCGAGGTCCGCCAGAACATCCAGCGCCTCATCGAGATCAACTGCTACCGCGGCATCCGCCACCGCCGCGGCCTGCCGGTGCGGGGCCAGCGCACGCGCACCAACGCCCGCACCCGCAAGGGGCCGCGCAAGACGGTGGCCGGTAAGCGGCGGGCTAAGGTCAGGAAGTAGGTGGGACCATGGCGCGACGCCAGAGCGGAGGGCGCAAGCGGGAGCGCAAGAACGTGCCTGTGGGGCGGGCCTACATCCAGTCCACCTTTAACAACACCATCATCACCCTCACCGACCTTCAGGGTAACGTCATCGCCTGGGCCAGCGGAGGCACAGTGGGCTTTCGGGGCTCCCGCAAGGGGACCCCTTACGCGGCCAGCGTGGCCGCCGAGGCCGCGGCCCGCAAGGCCATGGAGCACGGCATGCGCCAGGTGGAGGTGCTGGTGAAGGGCCCGGGCGGGGGCCGAGAGCCGGCCATCCGCGCCCTGCAGGCTGCCGGCCTCCACATCACGGCCATAAGGGACGTCACCCCCATCCCCCATAACGGTTGCCGCCCCCCCAAGAGGCGGCGGGTCTAGAGGGGAGGAGAGAGGGAGATGGCCAGATATACCGGGCCTATCTGCCGCTTGTGCCGGCGGGTGGGCCAGAAGCTGTACCTCAAGGGGGAGAAGTGTTACACCCCCAAGTGCCCCTTTGAGAGGCGCCCTTACCCCCCGGGCCAGCATGGGCCCCAGCGCCGCCAACGCCTCTCCGACCGCGGCATCCAGCTGCGGGAGAAGCAGAAGGCCCGCTACATCTACGGGGTGCTGGAGCGTCAGTTCCGGCGGTTCTTCGCCCAGGCCCGCCGCCAGAAGGGGCCCACGGGGGAAAACCTCATCAAGCTCCTGGAGCGGCGCCTGGACAACGTCGTCTACCGCCTGGGCTGGGCCGAGTCCCGGGCCCAGGCCCGCCAGATAGTGCGCCACGGCCACATCGCTGTCAACGGCCGTAAGGCGGACATCCCTTCCATGCTCCTGAAGCCGGGGGACGAGCTATCCTGGACGGGCAGAGGCCAGCGCACAGCCCTCTTCCAGCAGGCCAAGGAGCTGGTGGGCTCCCGGCCCCTGCCCTCCTGGCTGAGGGTGGACCCGGCCACCATGACCGGCAAGGTCCTCTCTGAGCCGCGGCCGGAAGAGATACCTGTGCCCTTCAGCACGGCATCCATTGTGGAGTACTACTCGCGCTAGCGAGGCGAGAGCGGAGGTGGGTCTGCCTTGGCCCAGCAGGAGCTGATAGAGCTACCGGAGATCGAGATAAAGGAAGACCAGGGCCCCTATGCCCGGGTGGAGATGTCCCCCCTTATGCCCGGGTTTGGCACCACCCTGGGCAACGCCCTGCGGCGTGTCCTCCTCAGCTCTTTGCCGGGGGCGGCCATCACCCGTGTGCGCATCGAGGGGCTCTTGCATGAGTTCTCCAGCATCCCCCATGCCAAGGAGGACACCATCGAGTTCCTCCTGAACGTCAAGCAGGTGCGCGTCCGGGCCCTGGCCCCCCGCCCAGGCACCCTCATCCTGGACGTGCAGGGCCGGGAGGGGGAGGTGACGGCCGCCGACCTGCAGGTGCCCGAGCACCTGGAGGTGGTCAACCCCCAGCAACACCTGCTGACCCTGGACTCCCCCCAGGCCAAGGTGTTTGCTGAGCTGACGGTGGAGATGGGGCGCGGCTTCCGGCCGGCCAGCCAGCAGAACGGCCTGCCCATTGGGGTCATCGCGGTGGACGCCATATTCTCCCCTGTGCGCAAGGTGAGCTACCATGTGGAGCCCGTGCGGGTGGGCCAGGCCTCCAACTATGACCGCCTGACCCTGGAGGTGTGGACCGATGGCACCATTGGGGGCGTGGAGGCCATAAGGAAGGCGGCAGACATCCTCCTGGAGCACGTGCGCATCGTCTCCCGCCTGGGGCGGTCGGCGGCCCCCGTTATCTCCCGCGGCATCGGGACCGGCCTCGCCCTCAGCGAGGAGCAGCGCCACATGCCCATAAGCGAGCTGGGCCTCTCCATCCGCACCTACAACGCCCTGCGGCGCACAGGCATCGCCACCGTGGGCCAGTTGCTGGAGCTGACGGAGGAGGAGATCCTCTCCCTGCGCAACTTCGGCCCCAAGTCCTACGAGGAGCTGCGCCAGCGCCTGCAGGAGCTGGGCATCCTGCCGGCCCCCGCCGAGATCCCAAGGAAGGCGGTGGCCCCTGAGGAGGTGCCGGAGGAGATGGCCATAGAAGCCCCCGCGGCGGAGGAGGCGGCAGCCCCCGCAGAGAGGACCGTACCGTCGGAAGAGGCCCCCGCCCCCGCGCCCATGGCCCAGGAGCCCGCAGCCGCCAAGGAAGGGGAGGAGGTGGAGGTGGACCCCCGCCTGGCCAAGCTATGGGAGCTCAAGGCCCGCCTGGAGCGGGGGCAGGAGGGATAGGCCATGGCCCACCAGATCGACGGCCGCAAGCTGGGCCGCCCCACCGACCACCGCCTGGCCCTGTTCCGCAACCAGGTCACCGACCTCCTGCGCTACGAGAAGATCGTCACCACCGAGGCCAAGGCCAAGGAGGTGCGGCGGTTCGCCGAGAACATGATCACCCTGGCCAAGCGGGGCGACTTGAGCGCCCGGCGGCGGGCCCTAGCCTTCATCTACGACAAGAAGGTGGTGCGCAAGCTGTTCAGCGAGCTGGCCCAGCGCTACGCCCACCGCCCAGGCGGCTATACGCGCATCATCAAGCTGGGCCGCCGCCAGGGGGACGGGGCCCCCCTCGTGCAGCTGGAGCTGGTGGACTCCCCTTACACCTCCCAGAGCGCCACTTAAAAAGTGGGCATCCGTCGCATCGCCCTCCTCCTGGAGTACGAGGGGACGGCCTACGCCGGCTCCCAGCTCCAGAAGAACGCCCCCACGGTACAGGGGGCCCTGGAGGAGGCCCTTTTGCGCCTCACAGGGGAGAGGGTGCGGGTGGCCATGGCCGGCCGCACCGATGCCGGGGTGCATGCCAAGGGCCAGGTGGCCTCCTTCCGCACGGGGAGGCCCCTGCCCCTGACGGCCTTCGTGGAGGGGCTCAATCACTACCTGCCGGAGGACATTGCGGTGGTAGAGGCGGCAGAGGTCCCCCTCTCCTTCGACGTGCGCCGCCACGCCCGTGGCCGTTGGTACCGGTACACCATCCTCCTGCGCAAGGCCCCCTCCCCCCTCCTGCGCCGGTTCGCCTGGCATCTGCCTTGGCCCCTGGCCTTGGAGAGCATGGCCCGTGCCGCCCCCCTGCTGGAGGGGGAGCACGACTTCGCCGCCTTCACCATGCCAGCCCTGAAGGGGAGGACGGTGCGCCGGGTCTACCGCTGCCGCTTCTGGTGGCGGGAGGACCTGGCCTTCCTGGACATGGAGGCCAACGCCTTCCTCCCCCAGCAGGTGCGACGCACGGTAGGGGCCCTGGTGGAGATAGGGAGGGGGCGCCTCTCCCTCCAGGCCCTGGCGGACATGCTAAGGGAGGCCAGGCCAGGGGCGGCCCACTTCGCTGCACCCCCTCACGGCCTGTGCCTGATGCGGGTATACTATGAACAGGAGATGTTCGGCCATGGCCCTCAAGCGACCCAAGACCTACCAGCCTAAGGAGAAGGAGCTGGTGAGCCACTGGCATGTGGTGGACGCCCAAGGCCAGGTCCTGGGGCGTCTGGCTACTCAGGTGGCCCGGCTCCTCATGGGCAAGCACAAGCCCACCTACACCCCCCATCTGCCAGTGGGGGACTATGTGGTGGTCATCAACGCTGCCAAGGTGCGGGTCACAGGCAAGAAGCCCCTCCAGAAGGTCTACCGCCGGCACTCGGGCTACATGGGGGGGCTGAAGGAGGTTCCCCTTAGGGACATGCTGGCCCGCCATCCGGAGCGGGTCATCCAGCTGGCGGTGAAGCGCATGCTGCCCCAGAACCGCCTGGGGCGCTATCTTCTGCACCGCCTTAAGGTCTATCCGGGGCCCCAACACCCGCACGAGGCCCAGGTGAAATGGAGCCAGCGCCATCTGGCCCTTACCTCCGAGAGGGAGGAGGATGAACCATGACCCAGGAGGCGACCACCGTCCCATCCCCGGCCGAGCTCTTCCAGGGTCGATACATTGAGGGCATGGGGCGGCGCAAGACGGCCACCGCCCGCGTGCGCATCTTCGAGGCTGTGGACGGCCAGGGTGGGCACATCATCGTCAACGGCAAGCCCTACACCCAGGTCTTCCCCCGCCTCCTGCATCAGGTGCAGGTCCGCCGCCCCTTGGAGCTGACGGGCACCACTCAGCGGTTCAACATCAGCGTGAAGGTGCAGGGCGGGGGCATATCTGGCTGGGCGGGGGCCATCGCCCACGGCCTGGCCCGGGCCCTGTTGGAGTGGAACCCGGAGCTGAAGCGTGTCCTGCGCCAGGCCGGGCTCCTCACCCGCGACCCACGGGTCAAGGAGCGCCAGAAGTACGGGCTTAAGCGGGCCCGCAAGGCGCCCCAGTACAGCAAGCGCTAGGCCTGGGCCATCCAGCCCTTCAGCCGGTCGATCTCCGGCACGGGGGTGGGGTCTACTTCGTTCAGGAAGGCCAGGTAACAGCTGGCCAAGTCCCCCAGAAGGGTGGCGGCCAGCATCTGGGCCAGGGGCGATTCCCCAGGCACCTCCACCTCTTCCCTGGCCACCCCTGCCTCCTCTGCCAATCGTTGCGTGAAGCGGTAGCGCAGCTCCAGGCGGGGGTGGAGGCCCTTCCCCCATAGGAAGACCAGCAGGGCCCGGGCGGCCACCTGGGGCGGCAGGCGGTAGGCCAAGATGGCGTTATGGTCGGCCTCTGGCAGCTCCTCAAAAAGGGCCCAGGCCTTGGCGTTCTCGTTAATCTGGGTCTTGAAGCGCCGGGCCACGGGGGCCAGGTGCTGGGCCCCGTAGATCACGGCCAAGCGCCCGTGCAGGCGTCGGGCCAGGGCCTTCCCCCTCTCCTTTAGCGCCTGTCCCTGGGCCTCCAGGAGGGAAAGGGCCTCCTCCACCTGCTCCCGTGGGTCATCCATGAGGCCCACTTGATGGGCCATGGCCAGAAGGGGCATGAGGCTGTAGCCCAGGGCGGCCCGCGGCTGGCCCCGATAGGAGATGACGAAGGCGGGGATGCTGTGCTCTCGGGCCAGGGCCAAGAGACGACCGCCCGTGGTGAGCACCACCTTAAGGGCGGGCGAGGCCAAGGCCTCCTGGAAGGCGGCCAGCGTCTCCTCCGTCTGGCCGGAGTAGCTGGAGGCCACCACCAGCGTCCGCTCATCGACCCAAGGGGGGAGGCGGTAGCCGCGCACAGCCACCACCGGGCGAGGGCAGAGGGAGGCCACATAGTCGGCGGCGATGGCCGAACCTCCCATGCCCAGGACCACCATGGCCTCCAGCCCGCGGTAGGGCAGGCCCCAGGCCTGGGCCTCCTGCCATGCCTGGCGGCACTGCTGGGGCAGGCCAGCGATGGCTTGGAGCATGCCCCCAGGATCGCGGGCGGCCAGGGCCTGGGGGTCATCTAAGACGTCCACGGCTATACCCCCAACAAGCGGCGGGCGTCGGCCAGCACCTCCCGCACCTTCTTCTCTTCTCCCCGCACCTCGCTGTAGATGCGTAGGAGGGGCTCGGTGCCCGAGAGGCGGAACACCACCCACCCCCCGTCCAGGAGGAAGCGCACGCCATCGATGGCGTCCTTCCCTATCACCGCCAGGCCCCCCACCCGGGAGGGGGCTAGGGCCTCCAGGCGGGCGCGCAACTCCTCCCGCCGCCCTTCCTCGATCTCCACATCGATGCGGTCATAGAAGTGGGGGCCGAGGCGGGAGAAGAGCTCATCTACCAGCTGGCTGGGGGTCTTGCCCCTCTTGACCATCAGCTCCAGGAAGCGGAGGGCGGAGAGGATGCCGTCCCGCTCCGGCAGGTGGTCGCGAAAGGCATACCCCCCCGACTCCTCGCCGGCCACCAGGGCGCCCACCTCCATCATCTTGGGCCCCAAGAACTTGAAGCCCACCCCCGTCTCGTATACGGGCAGGGCATAGGGCGCGGCCAAAGGGAAGACCATGCGAGTGGCGGTGACCGACTTGACGATGGGCCCCCGTAGGCCTTGCACCTCCAGCAGATAATAGACCAGAAGGGCCAGGACCCGCTGGTTGTCCACGAACCGGCCCCCCTCGTCCACCACCCCTAGGCGGTCGCCATCGCCGTCGGTGGCCAGGCCCACTTGGGCCCGGTGGCGGCGCACGGCCCGCATGAGGGGCCCCAGGTTGCGGGCGATGGGCTCGGGGTTGGCCATGCCCGGAAAGAGGGGGTTGCGGGCCCCCCGGATCTGCCAAATGCGGGTTTGGCCCCCCGCCAGGAGGTGGCGCAGGTAACCGGCAGTGGCCCCGTGCATAGGGTCCACCACCACTCCCAGGCCGGCCTGTCGCAAGGCCTCTAGGTCTACCAGGCCCTCCAGGTGCCGGAAATAGGAGGGCCGAGGATCAAACTCTTCCAGGAGGCCGCGGCGGCGGGCCTCCTGCGCGGCCAAGGTGGGGATGCGGTCCCACTCCTCCCTGGGGGGTATGAGGGCCTCGATGCGGGCCAAGACCTCCGGCGGTGCGCTTCCCCCGTAGGAGGGGCGCACCTTGAACCCCTGCCACCGCCCTGGGTTGTGGCTGGCGGTGATGACCACCGCCCCATCAGCCCCCAACTGGAGGATGCCGTGGGCCACCACCGGCGTGGGGGTGGGGCGAGGGGTGAGGAAGACAGGGATGCCATGGGCGCAGAGGACCTCCGCTGCCGCCCGCGCAAAGTCCTCGGCGGCGAAGCGGGTATCGTAGCCCACCACGATGCCCCTCTGGACCCCTACCTCCTTCAGGTAGCGGGCGAAGCCCTGGGCACAGGCCCGTACAGCATCAAAGGTGTAATCGGCAGCGATGATACCCCGCCAGCCGTCGGTCCCGAAGCGGATGGGCTTTACAGCCCCCACACCCTCACCTCCTCATTGGCCTCCCGCAGGTCTTTGATGGTGTCCACCGCCCGCCAGTAAGCGCGGCTGCGGAAGCCGGCCAGCTTCCCCTGCTGGGCCAAAAGGGGGAAGGTGGTGTCCTCATGGTCGCCCCGGTCGGGCAGGAGGGGGAAGAAATGGCGCGACAGCACGTATATGCCCCCATTGATCCAGAAGGGGAGCCGAGGCTTCTCCACAAAGGCCTTCACCCATCCGCCCCGCCCCACCTGCACGATGCCGTACGGGCTCTTAAGGGGCACCAGCATGACGGTGGCCACCGCCCCCTTGCGCCGATGATAGGCCAGCAGGCGGTCCAGGGGCTGGGTGGTGAGGATGTCCCCGTTGAGGGCGATGACCGGGTCGGCCTCCGGGGGGAGGAGGGAATAGCCCAGCTTGAGGGCCCCACCCCGGCCTAGGGGCTCCTCCTCCACCGTATACCGGATGCGCAGGCCGAAGCGGGAGCCGTCGCCGAAGTAGTCCTGCACCACCTCCGCCCTGTAATGGCAGAGCATCACGATGTCCGTAACCCCATACCGCTTGAGCCACCGCACCTGATGCTCGAGGATGGGGCGACCGGCCACCTCCACCATGGGCTTGGGGCGGTCCCAGGTATAGGGCCGCAGGCGCTCCCCCTCCCCACCGGCAATGATAAGGGCGTGCACCTCCCCTCACCTCCCTTCAGGCCTCAGGGGTTATGGAAGAGGGCCCTCAGGCCCTTTGGGCCAGGCCCGCTGCCCGCCGCAGCTCCTCGGCCTTGTCCGTGCGCTCCCAGGGCAGGTCGAGATCGGTGCGGCCGAAGTGGCCATAGGCAGCGATGGGCCGGTATATGGGCCGCCGCAGGTCCAGGGCCCTGATGATCCCCTTGGGGCTCAGGTCAAAGTGCTTGCGCACCAGCTCCACCAGCCCGCCATGGTCGAACTTATGGGTGCCAAAGGTCTCCACCGATACGGCCACCGGCTGGGGATGGCCGATGGCGTAGCACAGCTCCACCTCTACCCGTTCGGCCAGGCCGGCGGCCACCAGGTTCTTGGCCACCCAGCGGGCGGCATAGGTGGCCGAGCGGTCCACCTTGGAGGGGTCCTTACCGGAGAAGGAGCCCCCACCGTGGCGGGCGGCAGAGCCATAAGTGTCTACAATGTTCTTTCGCCCGGAAAGGCCGGTATCTGCCGCCGGCCCCCCTAGGACGAAGCTCCCACTGCGGTTGACGTGGATGTCCGTCTGGGAGTCCAACCAGGGGCCCAGCACCGGCCTGATGACCTGCTCGATGACGTCTGCCCGGATGCGGTCCTGGGTGATAGGGCCTCGCTCGTCCCTCTCGTCGTGTTGGGCGGCGATAACTACCGCCGCTGCCCGCTTGGGCTGGCCATAGGAGTATTCCACCGTCACCTGGGACTTGCCGTCGGGGCGCAGGTAGGGGATGATACCCTTCTTGCGGCACTCGGCCAGGCGCATGCACAGACGGTGGGCCAGCATGATGGGGAGGGGCATCAGCTCCTCGGTCTCGCGGCAGGCGAAGCCCACCATGATGCCCTGGTCCCCCGCCCCCTCGTCCTCCCCCACGGCGGCGGCGATCTCTGGGGCCTGACGCTTGATGGAGATGATGATGCCGCAGGAGTCGGCATCGAACTGGTAATCGGGCCGGGTGTAGCCCACCTCCCTTATCACCTGGCGGGCGATGTCATCGTAGTTCACGTAATGCCTGGTGGTGATCTCGCCCAGGATGACGATGAGGCCGGTGGTGGCCGCCACTTCGCAGGCCACATGGGCCCCGGGGTCATGCTTTAGGATCTCGTCCAGGATGGCATCGGCGATCTGGTCGCACAGCTTGTCCGGGTGCCCCTCAGTGACCGACTCAGCGGTCATGAGCACCGAGGGTGCGCTCATGAGGGTCAGGGTCATGGCCTTACCTCCTGTCCCACGGTCTCAGGTGCCCTCCTCCCAGCTGGCGAGGTAGCGCCTCTGCTCCTCCGTCAGCTCGTCGATGCGGATGCCCAGGGAGGCGAGCTTGAGGCGGGCCACCTCCTGGTCCAACTCCCGGGGCATGTCGTAGACCCCGGGCGGTAGCCTTTCCTGGCGCTGGGCCAAGTACTCCACGGCCAAGGCCTGGTTGGCGAAGCTCATGTCCATGACGCTGGAGGGGTGGCCCTCGGCGGCGGCCAGGTTGATGAGCCGCCCCTCCCCCAGGAGATAGAGGCGGCGCCCATCGCGCAGGGTGTACTCGTCCACATGGGGGCGGATGCGCCGCTTGCCCACGCTCATCTCCTCCAGGGCAGCGATGTTGATCTCTACGTTAAAGTGGCCGGAGTTGGCAAGGATGGCCCCATCCTTCATGGCCTCCAGGTGAGGACGGTCGATGACATGGATGTCCCCGGTGAGGGTGATGAAGATGTCCCCCACCTTGGCCGCCTCGGCCATGGGCATGACCTGGTAGCCGTCCATGGCCGCCTCCAGGGCCCGCACCGGGTCCACCTCCGTGACCACCACCTTGGCCCCCAGGCCGCGGGCCCGCATGGCCACCCCCCGCCCACACCAGCCGTAGCCGGCCACCACCACCGTCTTGCCCGCCCACAAAATGTTGGTGGCCCGGGTGATGCCGTCAATAGTGCTCTGGCCCGTGCCATAGCGGTTGTCGAACAGGTACTTGGTCTGGGCCTCGTTGACGGCGATGATGGGGTAGAGGAGGACGCCCTCCCGGGCCATGGCCCGTAGGCGGAGGACGCCGGTGGTGGTCTCCTCGGTGCCCCCCAGGACGCCTTTGGCCAGGTGGGGCCGCTCCTTGTGCAGGGTGGTCACCAGGTCGGCCCCGTCGTCCATGGTGATGTGGGGGGAGATGTCCAGGGCGCGGCGGATGTGCTGGTAATAGGTCTCCTCGTCCTCCCCCCGCAGGGCGAAGACGGGGATGCCGTATTCCTGCACCAGGGCGGCGGCTACGTCGTCCTGGGTGGAGAGGGGATTGGAGGCGCATAGGGCCAGCTCTGCCCCCCCGTCCCGCAGGCAGAGGGCCAGGTTGGCCGTCTCGGTGGTGATGTGCAGGCAGGCGGCGATGCGTATGCCCTTTAGAGGCCGCTGGCGGGCGAACCGCTGGCGGATGAGCCCCACCACCGGCATCTCCCTAGCCGCCCACTCGATGCGCCTGACCCCTTCTTGGGCCAGGGAGAGGTCACGCACGTGATGTTCCACTGCAGGCTGGGGCATGGCCACCTCCAAGCTCTCATGATATGACGATTTCCCATCCCCGGTCACCCCCTCGCCGCCGGGCCCAGGCCCGCCGCAGGAGGGGGAGGAGGCCCAGAAGGTCGCGCCGCACGGCCGGGGTCTCGTACATGTCCTCCTCCACCCGATAGCCCAGGCGACGATAGACGGCGATGGCTGGGGCGTTGTGGGCCTCCACCGTCAGGTAGACGTGGGGGCAGTCCTGCAGGAGGCGGGAGGTCACCGCCCCCGTCACCAGGGTGGCCAGGCCCCGCCCCCGGTAGCGGGGATGGGTGAAGACGTTGCCCACCACGGCCACCCCTTCCTCGGGGGAGAAGACGTGGGTGCCGGCGATGGCCACCAGCCTCCCCTCCCACACCGCCCCGTAATAGACGCCCTCGTCGATGGCCCGCCGCGGGTAAGCGACAGGCCCTCCCTCGGCGCCGTAGAGGCGGTTTATGGCCCCCACCTGGCTCCCGTCCAGCCGCACCACTTTCGCCCCCGATACCGGCGGGGGCGGAAAGAAGGTGTCCCTGCTTACGGCCATGCGGAGCATGGGCCGGTGCTGGGAGAGGTGAAAATGGCGCTCCACCACCGGCAGGTGCCCAGTCTCCAGAGACATGAACGTCCAGCGGGGCCCGGGGTGGAGGCGGAGGACGGCCTCCAATGCCCCCGCCTCCCCCAGGGTGAGGGTGAGGGGGCTGGGCCAGGCCTGGGCGTAGAACAGGAGGGCCCACCCCTCCTCCCCCTGGGCCAGGAAGTAACGGCTGCGGGGGAAGAGGCGGGGGGAAAGGTGGGCCAAGGCCAAGGCGGCGTACGCCTGTCGGGGCAGGAGGAGGGCCCGGATCTCCTCCTGGTCGGCCAGGGGGCGCACCAGATAGGCCCGGCGCAGACGCCCAGCGGGGAAGGCGGTCTCTGCCATCAGCCGGCCCCCGGTGGCAGGTACTTGGCGATAAGGGGACGCAGGCGGCGCAGGGTCTCTGGCGGCACTAGCTCCCAGGGGGTGACCAAGGCGTCCTTGAGGGCCTGGGGACAGGGGCAGGTCCGCTCCTGGGGCAGGCGGCCCAAGAGGCGCCGCACCACCGCCCGCGCGGTGGCCATCCCCCGTTGCAGGTTGGCCAAGATCATCTCCGCCGTCACGTCCTCGTGACCGGGATGCCAGACGTCATAGTCGGTGACCACGGCCAAGGTGGCATAGCACATCTCCGCCTCCCGCGCCAGCTTGGCCTCGGGCAGGGCAGTCATGCCGATGATATGGGCCCCCCAAGAGCGGTAGAGGTGGGACTCGGCGCGGGTGGAGAAGGCCGGGCCCTCGATGACCACATAGGTGCCGCCGTCGTGGACGGTGGCCCCCACCTCCAGGGCCGCCTCCAGGAGGGCCTGCCGTAGGCGGGGGCAGAAGGGGTCGGCGAAGGCGATGTGGGCCACCAGCCCCTCCCCAAAGAAGGTGCCCGCCCGGCCCCGCGTGCGGTCGATGACCTGGTCGGGCACCACCAGGTGCAGGGGGGCGATGTCCTCCCTTAAGGAGCCCACGGCGGAGACGGCCACTATCATCTCCACCCCTAAGAGCTTGAGGGCGTATATGTTGGCCTGGCTGGGGAGTTCGGAGGGGAGGAGGCGGTGCCCCCGCCCGTGCCGGGGGAGGAAGGCCACCCTCTCCCCCTCTAAGGTGCCCAGGACGATGGCATCCGAAGGGGGGCCAAAGGGGGTGTCCAGGCGCACCTCCTCCCGCTCGGCCAGGCCTTCCATCTGGTAAAGGCCGCTCCCGCCGATGACCGCCAGGCGGACGCGGGGCTCAGTCATGGGCCACCTCCTGCAGGGCTAGGGCGGGCAGGGACCCCTGGTAGGGCGGGCGGGCCACCCCCCGCTCGGTGATGATGGCCGTGACCAGGGAGGCAGGGGTGACATCGAAGGCCGGGTTGAGGGCCGGCACCTCCGCGGGGGCGATGGGTGTGCCCAGGGCCGTGCGCACCTCCTGCGGGGACCGCTCCTCGATGGGGATAGCCTCCCCGCTGGGGCAGGCCAGGTCCACCGTGCTCAGGGGGGCGGCCACATAGAAGGGGACGCCGTGCTCCCGGGCCAGGACGGCCAGCACATAGGTGCCTACCTTGTTGGCCACATCTCCATTGGCGGCAATGCGATCGGCCCCCACCACCACCGCCTGCACCAGGCCCCGTCGCAGGATGTGGCCTGCCGCCCCCTCCGTTATGAGGGTGCAGGGGATGCCCCAGCGCAACAGCTCCCACGTCGTGAGGCGGGCCCCTTGCAAGAGGGGCCGCGTCTCCGTGCAGTAGACGTGGGAGAGGTGGCCCCTCTCCCACGCCTCCCTTATGATCCCCAGGGCCGTGCCGTAGCCGCCGGTGGCCAGGGCCCCCGTGTTGCAGTGGGTGAGGACCGCCGCCCCCTGCGGCAGGAGGGCGGCGCCATGGCGGGCCAGGGCCCGGTCGGCCTCCGCCTGCTCCCGGTGGATGGCCTGGGCCTCGGCCACCAGGGCCTCCTGCGCCTCTTGGGGGGTGCGGCAGGCCTGGGCCCGGGCCAGGAGGCGGGCCAGGGCCCAGGAGAGGTTTACCCCCGTGGGGCGGGTGGCCCGTAAGGTGGCCGCCGCCTCCTCTAGGGCCCTAAGGAAGGAGGCCATGTCCTCCTGGGGGGCCCGCAGGGCGGCCAGGGCCAGGCCATAGGCGGCGGCGATGCCGATAAGGGGCGCCCCCCGCACCCGGAGGGTGCCTATGGCCTCCGCCATCTCGCGGTAATGGGTAGCCTGCAGATAGACCTCCCCATGGGGGAGGAGGGTCTGGTCCAGGATGCGCACCCGGTCTCCCAGCCAGGTGATGGGCTCCATGGCTCTCCTCACATTATGCCATCGCCCCCACCGCAGTGATAAAATGGACAGGCCCCCGAGGTGTGGCCATGGCCCGACACGAGGCCCTAAAGGAGAAGGTCCAGGAGGAGGTGGAGGCCCGTCGCCAAGAGCTCATCGACCTGAGCTTGCGCATCCACGCCCATCCGGAGACGGCCTTCCAAGAGCGGCAGGCCTCCCAATGGCTTTCCGAGTACCTGGAGGCCCATGGCTTCCGGGTGGAGCGGGGCATCTGCGGCCTGGAGACGGCCTTTCGGGCGGTCTATGGCGCCGGTGGGCCCCACATCGCCTTTCTTGCCGAGTACGACGCCCTGCCCGGCATCGGCCACGGGTGTGGTCACAACATCATCGGCACGGCCTCCGTGGCCGCCGGCATCGCTGCCCGCCCGGCGGTGGAGGCCCTTGGGGGCACCATCCACGTCATCGGCACGGCCTCCGTGGCCGCCGGCATCGCTGCCCGCCCGGCGGTGGAGGCCCTTGGGGGCACCATCCACGTCATCGGCACCCCCGCCGAGGAGGCGGCGGGGGGCAAGGTGATCATGGCCGCCCGTGGGGCCTTCCAGGGCCTGGACTGCGCCATGCTGGTGCATCCCGCCTCCCGCAACGCGGTGGTCACCAGGGCCCTGGCCTGCATTGAGCTAGAGGTGGAGTTCCTGGGCCGGCCGGCCCATGCCGCTGCCGCCCCGGAGGCCGGCCTCAACGCCCTGGACGCCATGGTGGTGGCCTTCTCCGCCCTGGGGCTTTTGCGCCAGCAGGTGCGGGACGGGGCCCGCATCCACGGCATCATCACCGATGGGGGGCAGGCGGTGAACGTCATCCCCCACCGCACGGCCGCCCTCCTCCTGGTGCGGGCCCCCGATGACGACTACCTGGAGGTGCTGCGGGAGAAGGTGCTCTCCTGCTTCCGGGCGGGGGCCGAGGCCACTGGCTGCCAGCTCCGCTTCCGCTGGGGGGAGGAGACCCGCTACATGACCATGCGCACCAATCTGACCCTGGCCCAGGCCTTCCGGGCCAACCTGGAGGCCCTGGGCCGCCCAGTGGAGGAGGGGGAGCCGCGGGCCTTGGGCTCCACGGACATGGGCAACGTGAGCCATATGCTGCCGGCCATCCACCCCACCATCGCCGTGGCCCCGCCAGGGGTGCCCATCCACAGCGAGGAGTTCCGGGAATACGCCGCCTCCCAGGACGGCCACCGCGCCCTCCTGGACGCGGCCAAGGCCCTGGCCATGACCGCCGTGGACCTGCTGGCCCATCCCCACATCCTGGCCCAGGCCTGGGAGGAGTTCCGGGCTAGGTGAGGGCTATCTGACGCATGGCCTCCAGCATGCCCGAGAGGGCCGCCTCCCGCGCCACCCTGAGGGCGGAGAAGATGGCCCGGGCATCGCTGCGCCCGTGGGCCACAAACACCAGGCCGTCCACCCCCAGAAGAGGCCCCGCCCCATACTCCCGCCAGCTGGTGCGCCGCAATAGCCCCCGCACCGAGGGGGCCACCATGGCCCCGGCCACCAACAGGAAGGGGAGGGTGGGCAGGAGGACGGGCAGGGCCAGCAGGTGATAAGGCCGGCCCAGCAGGGCCTCCACGGCCATCCGCTTCAGCAGGTCTACCATCCCCTCCATGGTCTTGATCACCACATTGCCCGTGAACCCATCGGTGACCACCACGTCCGCCATGCCGCGGGTGATGTCCTTGCCCTCCACGTTGCCCACGAAGTTGAGGCCCGAGGCCCGCAGGAGGCGGTAGGCTTCCTGGGCCAGGGCGTTGCCCTTGGTCTCCTCCTCCCCGATGTTCAGGAGGCCCACCCGCGGCCTCTCCACCTTCCATACCCGCTCCATGTAGGCGGCGGCCATCTGGGCCCACTGCAGGAGGAACTGGGGGCGGGCGTCGGCGTTGGCCCCCACATCCAGCAAAAGCACCACCGGCCGCCCCACAGGCATGATGGCGGCCAAGGTGGGGCGCTCGATGCCCTTGATGCGCCCCAGGTGCATGATGGCCGCGGCCATCACCGCCCCCGTATTGCCGGCGGAGACAAAGGCCTGCGCCCTCCCCTCCTTCAGGAGACGGAGACCTACTACGATGGACGAGTCTCGCTTGCGCCAGGCGGCGCGGGCCGGCTCCTCGTCCATCCCGATGACCTCCCTGGCGGCCACCACCTCCAGCCCTGGGGGGCGGGGCCCGTGGTGGGCCAGCTCCCCCTCCACCGCCTCCGGCCGCCCCACCAGGGCCACCCGCATCCCCAAGCGGCGACAGGCCAGCACCGCCCCCGCCACCGGCTCCCGCGGGGCATAATCCCCCCCCATGGCATCCAAGGCCACTACCGGCTCCGCCATCCCTACACCCCACATCCTACACGGCGCACCGGCCCTTGACACCACCTGCCACCTGTGTTAGCTTATGCCCATCGGATAGTGTCAAGATGACACTAAGTGGGGTGAAGCTATGAAGGCAGGGGCCCGTCCCTTGGTGGTGATCAGGGAGGAGGACATCCTGTTTGAGGCCATGGAGTGCCCCACCGACCGGAGCCTGGACACCAGGCCCCTGGCCCAGGAGCGGGCCTTCGCCTTCTGGCAGAGGGACATCCCTGAGGAGTACTGGCACCTCACGGCCCCGGAGCTTAAGGAGCGCATCGCCAGGGCCCGTCAGGCCCTAGGCCGGCGGTGCGTGGTCCTGGGCCACCACTACCAGCGGGAGGACATCATCCAGTTCGCCGACGTGCGGGGCGACTCCTTCAAGCTGGCCCAGTGGGCCGCCCAGCAGGCAGAGGCCGAGTTCATCGTCTTCTGTGGCGTCCACTTCATGGCCGAGGCCGCCGACATCCTCTCCCAGCCCCACCAGAAGGTGATCCTGCCCAACATGGCCGCCGGCTGTTCCATGGCCGACATGGCCGACCCGGACGACGTCTATGCCTGCTGGGAGGAGCTACAGGAGGCGGGCATCCAGCGCATCATGCCCGTGACCTATATGAACTCGGCGGCCAGCCTCAAGGCCTTCTGCGGCCGCCACGGAGGCATCGTCTGCACCTCCTCCAACGCCCAGAAGGTGTTCCAGTGGGCCCTGGCGCGGGCGGACAAGATCCTCTTCTTCCCCGACCAGCACCTGGGCCGCAACACGGGCCTCAAGCTGGGCATCCCCTTGGAGGAGATGCCGGTGTGGGACTACACCCTCCCCTACGGCAGCCTGGGAGGCAACGACCTCAAGGCCCTGCAACGGGCCAAGGTCATCCTGTGGCGGGGCCACTGCTCCGTGCACCAGCGCTTCACCCTGGAGCAGGTGCAGGAGGCCCGCCGCCGCTACCCCGATGTGAAGGTCATCGTCCACCCCGAATGCCGCATGGAGGTGGTGCAGGCGGCGGACATGGACGGCTCCACGGAGTTCATCGCCCGCACCATCAGCCAGGCCCCCCCAGGCAGCAAGTGGGCGGTGGGCACGGAGATCAACCTCGTCTCCCGCCTGGCGCGGGAGAACCCAGACAAGCTGGTGTTCTGCCTCGACCCTGTGGTCTGCCCCTGCTCCACCATGTACCGCGTCCACCCCGCCTACCTGTGCTGGGTGCTGGAGGAGCTGGCCCAAGGGCGCATCGTCAACCGGGTGCAGGTGGACGAGGAGACGGCCCACTGGGCGCGGGTGGCCCTTCAGCGCATGCTGGAGGTGGCCTAGGGACCCTAAAATGGAGGGGGAGGGCATGAGGAGTTGGGGACCCTGCGACCCCACCGCCGTCTCATCGGCCGCCGCCGCATCCGACAGCGGGTAAGGGAATTGGCCCAGCAGATCGAAGGCGACTACCAGGGTAGGCATCTCCTCCTTTTGGGCATCCTTAAGGGCAGCTTCGTCTTCCTGGCCGACCTCATGCGCCACCTGCGCCTGCCAGTGGAGGTGGACTTTGTGGGCGCCGCCAGCTACGGCCACCGCGCCCGCTCAGCGGGCGCCATCACCCTCTACCACCGGCCCCGCCTGCCCATAAAGGGGCGCCACGTCCTTCTGGTGGAGGACATCGTGGACACGGGCATCACCCTGGCCCAGCTGGTGAAGCACCTACAAGAGATGGGGCCGGCCAGCCTGCGGGTCTGCGCCCTACTGCGCAAGAAGAAAGAGGGCCAGGCCCAGGTAGAGGTCCACTACCTAGGCTTCGAGATCCCTGACGAGTTCGTGGTAGGATATGGGCTGGACTGCCAAGAGCAGTTCCGCCACCTGCCCGACATCTGGACTGTGAGGGGGGTCGAACCATGACCGAGGGCTACTTGGGCCATATGCCACAGCTCATCGCCGCCGCCAGAGGCGACGTCCCTGGCGACCTCCTCCTTAGGAACGCCCGCATCGTCAACGTCTTCACCTCCGAGGTGGAGGAGGGGGATGTGCTGGTCAAAGATGGCTACATCGCCGCCGTGGGGCGGGAGGACTACCAGGCGCAGGAGGCGGTGGACCTGAGGGGGGCTTACCTCCTGCCGGGGTTCATCGATGGCCACGTGCACCTGGAGAGCTCTTACCTATACGTCGACCAATACGCGCGGGCGGTGGTGCCCAGGGGGACGACGGCGGTAGTCACCGATCTGCACGAGCTGGCCAACGTGGCCGGCCTGCGAGGGCTGCGCCGCTACCTACGGGACGCCCGCCCCCTGCCCCTGGACGTCTTCCTCATGGTCCCCTCTTGCGTGCCGGCCACCTTGGACCTGGAGACCTCCGGGGCCACCCTGGGCCCTAGGGAGATCCGCCGCGCCCTGCGCTGGCCGGAGGCCATCGGCCTGGGGGAGCTTATGAACTTCCCTGGCACTATTCAGGGCCACCCCGCCTGCCTGGACAAGGTGGCTGTGGCCTGGGACTTCGTCTTGGACGGCCACGCCCCCAAGGTGCGGGGCAAAGGCCTCAACGCCTACCTGTGCGCCGGCCCTCGCTCCGACCACGAGACCACCCAGCTGGAGGAGGGGAAGGAGAAGCTGCGGCGGGGCATGTTCCTCATGATCCGGGAAGGGACCACGGAGAAGAACCTGGAGGAGCTCCTCCCCTTGGTGTCCGACGACACCTACCCCCGGTGCATGCTGGTGGTAGACGACCGCTCCTGCCGTGACCTCCTACAGGACGGTGATATCGACGCTGTGGTGCGTAAGGCCATCCGCCTGGGCCTGCGCCCCATAAGGGCCGTCCAGATGGTCACCATCGTCCCCGCCACCCACTTCCGTCTCCGCCACCACGGGGCGGTGGCCCCCGGCTATGTGGCCAACCTCCTGGTGGCCGACGACCTTTATGACCTGCGCCCCCGTCAGGTCTACTATCGGGGGAGGCTGGTGGCCCAAGAGGGGCGCCCCCTCTTCCAGGGGATAAGGCGCATACCCCGCTGGCTCACCCAGACGGTGCGTCCGGCCCCCATAAGCGCAGCCTCCTTCCGCCTGCGGGCCCGCCCTGGCCCTCTGCCAGTCATCGAGATCGTCCCCGGCCAGATCATCACCCGCCGCCTGGAGGCCGAGCTCCCCAGGGACAGGCAAGGCCATGTCCTGCCCGACCTTTCCCAGGACATCGCCAAGCTGGCGGTGGTGGAGAGGCATAAAGGCACCGGCAACGTAGGCCTGGGCCTGGTGAAGGGCTTCGGCATCAAGAGGGGGGCCATCGCCTCCTCCTTCGCCCACGACTCCCACAACATCGTGGTGGTGGGGGTGGACGACGAGGACATGTTCCTGGCCTGCCAAGAGATATGGCGCATGCAAGGGGGGCTGGTGGCCGTGGGAGGGGGAAAGGTGCTGGCCTCCCTCCCCTTGCCTGTGGCTGGCCTCATGTCCCCCCTCCCCCTGGAGGAGGTGGCCCATGCCTTGGAAGAGGTGGAGCGGGGGGCACGGGAGCTAGGGGTCACGGCGCCCGCCCCCTATGCCGTGCTCTCCTTCCTGGCCCTGCCCGTCATCCCCGATTTGCGGGTCACCGATAAGGGACTGGTGGACGTGGTGTCCGCCCGCATCCTGGACCTGGCCGCCTAAGGGCCATGCGCTGGGACCAGATCAGGGCGGTGGAGATGCCCCCCCAGGTGCCGGGACGCCTCTACCTCAGCGCCATGCCCGGGCGTCAGCGCCCCCTAGAGGGCGACCTGGCCCGGGCACGGGAGCTGGCGGTCACGGCGGTGGTCTCCCTCTCGCCCTGGGAGGAGGTGGTGGAGAAGTCCCCACGCTATGCCCAGGCCGTGGCCGAGGGCCCCTTTCCCTGGCCGGTGGAGTTCTTCCCCATCGATAACGGGGGCGTACCCCGCCACCAGGGGGCCTTCCGGCAGTTCGTGCAGGCCCTGGCCCGCCGCCTGCAGGCCGGGGAGAGGGTCCTTTTGCACTGCGCCGGGGGCCTGGGGCGCACGGGCACGGTGGCCATCTGCGTCCTGGTGGAGCTGGGCCTGCCCCTAGAAGAGGCCCTGGCCCGCGTGCGGCAGGCCGGGTCCTCGCCCGAGACCCCGGAGCAGTGGGCGCTGGTGCGGCGCTGGCCAAGGGGCGATGAGGCCCCATGACCAAGACCTACGATTACGTGGTGATCGGGTCGGGCATCGCCGGGCTTTATGCCGCCCTCCTGGCCGCCCAGCACGGTAGCGTGGTGGTCCTGACCAAGGGGAAGATCGATGAGTGCAATACCCGCTGGGCGCAGGGGGGCATCGCCGCCCCCATCGGGCCTGGCGACTCCCCCGAGTTGCACATGCAGGACACCCTCCAGGCCGGGGCCGGCCTGGCCGACCCTGCGGCCGCCCGCGTGCTGGCCCAGGAGGCCGCCGATCGCATCGCCGACCTGGTGCGCCTGGGGGTGGAGTTCGATACCCTGGAGGGGGAGATCGCCCTGGCCCGTGAGGGGGCCCACTCCGTCCCCCGCGTCCTCCACGCCGGAGGCGACGCCACCGGCGCCCACATCGAGACGGCCTTGGCCCAGGCCGTGCGCCGGGCCGGGATCCCCGTGGAGGAGGACTGCTTGGCCACCCAGATCATAGTGGACGGGGGCCAGGCGGTGGGGGTGCAGGCCCTGCGCTGGCCCCAGGGCCAGCCCTTGGCCTTCGCCTGCCGCTTCCTGGTCTTGGCCACGGGGGGAGCAGGGTGCATGTACCGCTATACCACTAACCCCCCAGTGGCCACCGGCGACGGCATCGCCCTCGCCTACCGGGCAGGGGCAGAGGTGATGGACATGGAGTTTATGCAGTTCCACCCCACGGCCTTGCGCCTGCCAGGGGCCCCGCCCTTCCTTATCACCGAAGCTGTGCGCGGGGAGGGGGCCGTCCTCCTCAATGTGCGGGGGGAGCGGTTCATGCCCCGTTACCACCCCCAGGCGGAGCTGGCCCCCAGGGATGTGGTGGCCGCGGCCATAGTGCGGGAGATGGAAGCCACAGGGGCCCAGCACGTCCTGCTAGACATGCGCCCCCTGTCGCGGGAGCGCCTGGCCTCCCGCTTCCCCCAGGTGTACAGCACCTGCCTGCGCCTGGGGCTAGATCCGGGGCGGGAGCCGGTGCCTGTGGCCCCTGCCGCCCATTACACCATTGGGGGCGTGCGCACCGACCTCTGGGGCCGCACCACCATCCCTGGTCTTTACGCCTGCGGGGAATGCGCCTGCACTGGCGTGCACGGGGCCAATCGCCTGGGCTCCAACTCCCTCCTGGAGACCTTGGTATTCGCCAAGCGGGCCGTGCGGTGCACCGTGGCGGGCCCTTTTGGCCCTGCCCCTTCCTCCCCTCAGGCCCGGCCCTTGCCCGCCAGGCCAGGGCCGAGGGAGACCCCCCATCCCACCCTGGAGGCCCTGCAGGCCCTCATGT
>FWWL01003948.1_pt1 | contig 25971 bp, 27 predicted proteins | sample 2228331 | NCBI WGS metagenome assembly FWWL01 (sample SAMEA103939775, study PRJEB20133) | metagenome | reverse complement strand
GCCCCGGCGAAGGCCGGGGCCGCTCCGTGGAGCCGCGAAACATGGCGGCCCCGGCCTGCGCCGGGGCGACGATGGAAACTCATATCACCCAGCTCCCCGCATTCGGGTCCGCCGGCTTCAGCGTCAGGTCCGGGCGCACGGTGGGCCCAAGCGCGCGAATGCGGTCCTTGATATGCGCGGGGCGCGGCCCCTCGGGCGTCGCGGTCGCGTCGATCACATAGGGGCCGTTGACCCGACGCGCGCCTTCCTCGGCCTGCGCGATCGCCTCGCCGCTCTCGCCGACATCCACCGCATCCTCGATGTGGCGCGACCAGCCGCTGCCGGTCCACCAGGTCACGTCGCCGGTGGCGAGATCGTTTCCGGTCAGCAATTTCATGCCAGTGCCTCCGCCGCTTTCGCCCAGCTGGCGAGCTTGTCCTGCGCATCCGACAGCGCGACGACTTCGCCGACGATGATGATCGCCGGGCTCTGCACCTTCTCGCGCTCGACCATCGGGCCAAGGTCGGCGAGCAACGTGCGGATCGCGCGGCTGCCCGGCAATGTCGCGCGCTCCAGCACCGCGACCGGCATGTCCGGCGCCACGCCATCGCCCATCAATTTCTCGGCAATGTCGGGGCAGGTCGCGACGCCCATATAGATGACCAGCGTGCGACCCTTGCCCGCCAGCCCCGACCAGTCCTGATCCTTCAATCCCTTGCACTGGCCCGCGACAAAGCTGACCGCGCTCGACCAGTCGCGATGGGTCAGCGGCAGCATCGCTTCGGCCGCCGCGCCCAAAGCCGCGCTGACGCCTGGAATGACTTCGACCGGCAGGCCAGCCGCGCGCACCGCCTCGACCTCCTCGCCGCCCCGGCCAAAGATGAACGGGTCGCCGCCCTTCAGCCGCACGACGATCGCGCCGGTCTTCACATGCGCGATGATCAGCGCGTTGATGCCGTCCTGCGGCACCGTATGCTTCGACCGCTTCTTGGCGACGCAAATGCGGTGCGCGTGCGGGGCGAGGTCAAGCACGCGCGGATCGACCAGCCCGTCATGGACCAGCACATCGGCGGACTTGAGCGCCTCGACCGCGCGGACGGTCAGCAGGCCGGGATCGCCGGGTCCGGCGCCAACCAGAATGACGCGCCCACGCGCCTGGGGATCGAGCAGGGAAACCATGCCACCCAGATGGCTGTCGGGCGGTCCAGCCACAACCGAGGGTTGCTTGGGGACCGACTAGCGAATCTATGCCTTGGACAGTTCGCGGGCGCGCTGGGCCAGTTTCACCGCCTCATCGATCAGTTCGGCGGTGAACGCGACATCGCCATGCCCGACCGCGATGGTCAGGCAGTTGCGGGCTTCCTGAGCCAGGCGCTGGGCACGGGGCGGGGCGGGCGAATCAAGAACGGTCGGTTTCACGGCGCGCTCAATCCACAGGCGCTGCGCCCGTTCCGCAACTCGTCGCATCTACCTGAATAAATTCGCGATTCCCGCTCACGCCGGCTGGCGTTAGCCCTCGCGCAGCCCGATTCCGATCGACACCCGTGCCTGCTCCGCTTCCGACGATACCACCGGATAAGCGCAATAATCGGCGGCGTAGAAGGCGCTGGGGCGATGATTGCCCGACCAGCCAATGCCCCCGAACGGCGCCGACGAACTCGCGCCATTGGTCGGCCGGTTCCAGTTGACGATGCCTGCGCGGATATTGGCCCAGAACTGGTCGTACAGCTTGGGGTTCTGGCTCACCAGGCTCGCCGACAGGCCGTAGCGGGTGTTGTTCGCCTCGGCGATCGCCTCCTCGAACGTCTTGGCGCGGATCACCTGCAGGATCGGGCCGAACAGCTCGACATCGGGCTTTTCCGCCACATCGGTCATGTCGATCATCGCCGGGGTAACGAACGGCCGCCCCGGTATCGGCCGCTCCATATGGCGCAGCGGCTTGCCGCCCATGAAGGTCAGCTCAAGGAAGCTCTCGGTCAACAGGTCGGCGGTGTCGTTGTCGATCACCGGCCCCATGAACGGTGCCGGGTCGGCATGCGGCTCGCCGATGATCAGGCGGCCGATCAGCTTGTTGACCTCACCCACCAGCGGCTCGAACAATTTCTCGTCGACGATCAGGCGGCGCGCGGCGGTGCAGCGCTGCCCCGCGCTGGTGAATGCCGACTGCACCACCAGCACCGCGGCGGAATAGAGATCGGGGGTGTCCCACACCAGAATCGGGTTGTTGCCGCCCATCTCCAGCGCCAGAATCTTCTCGGGCTTCGACGCGAACGCGCGGTTCAAAGCAATGCCGGTGCGCGCGGAGCCGGTGAACAGCAGCCCGTCGATCCCGTCATGGCCCGCCAGCGCCTTGCCCTCGTCCGGCCCGCCGATCAGCAACCGGATGCACCCTTCGGGCACGCCAGCGGCATGGAAGCACTCGACCAGAAACGCCCCGGTCGCCGGGGTCTTTTCCGATGGCTTGAACACCACCGCATTGCCTGCGAGCAGCGCGGGGACGATATGGCCATTGGGCAGATGCGCCGGGAAATTATACGGGCCCAGCACCGCCAGCACGCCATGCGGCTTGTGCCGCAGCGCAAGGCGCGTGTTCATCGCCGCGTCGATCCGCCGCTGTCCGGTGCGTTCCGAAAAGGCGCTGATCGAGATGTCGACCTTGGCGATCACCGTCTCGACCTCGGTCCGCGCTTCCCATAACGGCTTGCCGGTCTCGCGCGCGATCAGGTCGGTAAAGGCGTCGCTCTTCTGCCGCACGACATTGGCAAAGCGGCGCAGCGCCTCGATCCGATAGGCGAGCGGGCGCGCGGCCCATTCGGCCCAGTTCGCGCGGGCCTTGGTAACCTCTCCGTCGACATCGCCGCTTGCGCGCCGCCACAGCACGGCGCCGGTCGCAGGTTCGGTCGAAATGATTTCCGTGCCGGGCATTCGGTCTTTCTATGCGCTTGTGGCCCTGAGGATGTGCCTGTCTCTAGCAGCAATTCGCGGCGTTGCCACCTCACCAGTCATGCCCGCCAGCGTCGAGCGCCGCGCCCATCGCGCGGATCGCTGCGACCTTGGAATCGAACGGTCCCCAATCGTCGCCGCGATCGATCGCCGCCCAGATCGCCTCGACCTCTTCGATCAGCATCGAACAGGGTTCGCCCGCCTGGAAATAGGGGTGCGCGCGCGCCTCAGGAACGGGGTCATATTCGGCCAGCGCGGCACGCACCGGATCCCATTCGGCGCCATAGCTGTCGGGCAGCGCGCCGCCATAGGCATCGAAGAAGAACCGGTCGATCGACACCCCGGTCGCCATCAACGCGACCTCGATCGCCTCCTTCAACGCCCAGCCATGATCGGGGTCGGTCGCCCCCGGCGGCATCCGGATGCCCAGCCGCCGCCGCAGCGGGTGGCCGTAGAACATTTTGAAATAGCTTTCGAACTTCTCCAGCCGCTCGATCAACGGCGGTGCCTCGCTGATGATGCGCAGCGACACCGCCAGCTGCGCGACATTCCACAATATCGCATCGGGCTGGCGACCAAAGGCGTACAGCCCGGCATGGTCGAAATAGGCGGCGGTAAAGCCGGGGTCGAACGTCGGCGCGAACCGCCACGGGCCATAGTCGAAACTCTCGCCGGTCACGTTGATGTTGTCGGTGTTGAGCACGCCATGGACGAAGCCCGCGACCATATATTCGCCGGCCAGCGCCGCCGTGCGCGCCACCACCAGCTCAAAGAATTGCGCGACCGGATCCTCGACCGGCGTCACCCCGAACAGTTCGGCCAGGCACCAATCGACCAGCCGCCGCATATTCTCGGCATCGCCATGATAGGCGAGCCGCTGGAACGTCCCGATGCGGATCTGCCCATGGCTCATCCGCACCAGCACGGCGGAGCGGGTGGGGGAGGGCTCGTCATTGCGCTCCAGCGCCTCGCCCGTCTCGATCAGCGAGAAAGTGCGGGAGGTGTTCACCCCCAGCGCCTGCAGCATCTCGGTCGCCAGCACCTCGCGCACACCGCCTTTCAGCGTCAGCCGCCCGTCGCCGAACCGGCTCCACGGCGTCTGGCCCGAACCCTTGGTGCCCAGCTCCATCAGCGTGCCGTCCGCCCCACGCCGCATCTGCGCAAAGGTGAACCCGCGCCCGTCGCCCAGCTCGGGATTGTACACCCGGAACTGATGGCCATGGTAGCGCATCGCCAGCGGCCGGGGCAGATTGCCGGGCAGGGCCTCGAACCGCCCGAAATGGCGCAACCACTGGTCGTCGCTCAGCACGTCCAAACCCACCTCCGCCGCCGCACGATCGTTGCGGAAGCGCAATATGGTCCGCGGAAAGTCGGCGGCATCGACCGCGTCGTAGAAGGCGTCCCCCAATTTCAGGACGGCAGGATCGGGGGTGTATTCGGGCGCTTGCGGGAAATCGGCCATGCGGCGATATGGGGGGCGATGGCGACCGCGCGCAACCTGCCCAGTTATACCGATGGCTATTGGTGGTCCGGCGACGGACTGCGGCTGCACTATCGCGACTATCCGGGCCGGTCGGATCGCCCGCCGCTGATCTGCATCCCCGGCCTGACCCGCAACGCGCGCGACTATGAAAAGCTCGCCGAGCGCCTGTCCGGCGAGTGGCGCGTGATCGCGGTCGAACTGCGCGGGCGCGGCGAAAGCGCGTACGCCAAGGATCCGATGACCTATGTGCCGCTCACCTATCTCCAGGATCTGGAGGCGCTGGTCGCGGCGCTGAAGCTCGACCGCTTCGTCGCGGTCGGCACGTCATTGGGCGGCATCCTCACGATGCTGATGGCCTCGACCCATCCCGAACGCATCGCTGGCGCGGTGCTCAACGATGTCGGGCCAGAGCTTGATCCCGCAGGGCTGGGGCGGATCCGTGGCTATGTCGGCAAATCGACCTGGCACCCCACCTGGATGCACGCCGCCCGCGCGGTCGCGGAGGCCAACGCGCATGTGTACCCCAATTGGGGCATCACCGAATGGCTCGACATGGCCAAGCGCACGCACCGCCTGACCAGCGCGGGGCGGATCGTGCTCGACTATGACATGAAGATCGCCGAACCCTTCCGTGTCCCCGGCAACGAAGCCGGCCCCGACATGTGGCGCGCCTTCGACGCGCTGGCCGACAAACCGTTGCTGATCGTCCGCGGCGGCACATCGGACATCCTCCCCGCAGCGGTGGCGGACCGCATGCATGCGCAAGTCCCGGGCAGCGAACTTGTGACGATCCCCGACACTGGCCACACCCCGACGCTAATCGAACCCGAAGCCGAGGCGGCAATCGACCGCCTGCTGGCGCGAGTCACCTAAGACCGAAGCCCACTGCATCTTCTTCTTAGCCCTCTCCCGCTTGCGGGAGAGGGTTGGCTGAGGGTCTTCTTCTTCTACCCTTTCTTCTTCTGTTCTTCTTTTCTACCCTCCCCAAATGCCGCCCGTCCGCCGCACCATAAGCCCCCATGCGGCCCCGCTCCGCCGCGCCCGGACCGAAGCCGAAAACCACTTCTGGCAAGCCGCCCGCAACCGCCAGATCGCCGGATACAAATTCCGCTTCCAGCACTCGATCGGCCCCTACATCGCCGACTTCGCCTGTCTTGAGGCGATGCTGATCGTCGAGATCGACGGCAGCCAGCACAGCCCCGAGAGCGACGCGGCGCGAAAAGCCTATTTGGAGTCCGAGGGATTCCGCATCCTGCGCTTCTGGAACAACGCGGTTCTGGAGAGTCTGGACGGGGTGCTGACCGTGGTCAGCGCCGCGCTCGCGGGTTCAGCGGCTGGCGGCGACGCCCGGTAGAAGGAAAAAGAAGAAGACCCTCACCCAACCCTCTCCCGCAAGCGGGAGAGGGCTAAGAGCGTAATGCTGGCACGATTGGAAACTATTCGCGCGGTGAAGAAATGTTCGCCGATGATTGCCAGCCGAGGCATCTCACGCCGTATGCTTCCTCGATCTTTTGAACCGCATCGCGCAGCATGTCCGATGATTCATCATCATAGGGGGCAACAAAGGTCACGCTAGGCGGTGAGGTTGTGACGATAGGGCCAATCTGCTCCCACCATGTCATGTGCATGTCGTTCAAGAAGGGACCGTTGACGACGGCGTGCCCCTCAAATCTGACGGTTAGAACGGGAGCTCCCTCTGTGTCGCTATCCATAGCGCAGGTCTAACAGCGGTTGAGGTCCCATGCTACGCTATCAGAAACTTGTAAATCGTCATGGCGGTCAATCTCTCCAAAACCCTTCCAATGTTGGATTTATTCTGATCTACCCTTGGGGTGGACACGCTCCGAATCCCCCTGCCGCAAACCACCCCGCCTGACACTGTCGCGCACCCGTCGTGCGGCAGTCGCGCAGGTGTCGCGTCGCGGTCTCGCCAGGGTTGTCATCTTGTCGCGCGCCCGTCGCGCAACTGTCGCCCAGCTGTCGCGTCCCAGTCCAAAACCCGCCCCGTCGCAGTTGCCTCGCGGTCGCTTCCGCCCAAAACCCCCGCATTTACGTCTGCTTCGTCCGACACCCCGGTTGACTCCGCCCCGAAAATGACAACTGCAAGGGGCCGATGATGCTCAACATCCTGCACCTCCACTCCAGCTTCGACCTGGGCGGCAAGGAAGCCCGCGCCGTCCGCCTGATGAACGCATTCGGCGACCGGGCGAAGCATGTGATCGTCTCCGGGGTCGACGGCGCCTATGGCGCCCGCGACGCGATTGCGAAGGGCGTCCGCTACGAAATCGCGCAGAACCCGCCCCCGCTGACCGGCAAGCCCTCGGTCGCGCGCTATGAGGCGATTGCGAAGTTCATGGCGCGCTTCGACCTCGTCCTCACCTACAACTGGGGCGCGATCGACGGGGTGATGGCGCGGCGCGTGTTTTCGAAGAACATGCCGCCTGTGATCCACCACGAAGACGGCTTCAACTCCGACGAGGCGTTCCGCCTCAACCGCGTCCGCAACATGTACCGCCGCATCGCGCTGACCGCAGCGCATGGCCTGGTCGTGCCATCGCACAAGCTGGAGAGTATCGCCTACCAGGTGTGGAAGCAGCCCATGGCGCGCATCCACCGCATCTCCAACGGCATCGACGTCGCCGCCTATGGCCGCAAGCCCGATCCCAAAGCGATCCCCGGTTTCAAGCGCCTGCCCGGCCATGTCGTGGTCGGCACGCTGGCTGGGCTGCGGCCGGTCAAGGACATTCCGATGCTGGTCCGCGCCGTCGGCGGCATGAAGACCAAGGCGCAGCTGGTCATCGTCGGTGAAGGCCCGGACCGCGAAGCGATCGAGGATACGATCGCGAACATGGGCATGGAAAAACAGGTGCTGCTCGCGGGCTTCCTGCCCGATCCGCACAAATATATGGGCCTGTTCGACATTTTCGCGCTGTCGTCGAAGAGCGAGCAGCAACCGATCGCGGTGATGGAGGCGATGGCGGCCGGCCTTCCGATCGCGTCGACCCCGGTCGGCGACGTCGCCAAGATGGTGCACTCCGACAATGTCGTGACGATCAGCAAGGACTGGAACCCCGTCCATCTGCGCGACCGGATCGAACTGCTCGCGGCCCATCCGGACGTCCGGCGCGCCGCCGGCAAGGCGAATCAGGTCCGGGCGCGCGAACTGTTCGACGAGACCGCGATGATCGCCGCTTATGCCAGGCTCTATGCCGATGCGGCGGGCCGTCCCGGCGCGCTGGGGTAATTCCCCTCGCACAATTCAAGGATCGCGGCTAAACATGGCGCGAAATTTTTCGGAGGATGTCGTTGTTCAAGGGTTTGAAGCCGATCGTCTATAACGGCCAGGAAGTCTGGCCGCTGGTAGAGGGCGGCAAGGGTGTCGCGGCGACCAACCACGCCTCGGCAGGGGCCTGGGCCGCAGCAGGCGGTATCGGCACGGTCAGCGCGGTCAATGCCGACAGCTATGACGCCGAAGGCAAGATCATCCCCCAGATCTACAAGGCGCTGACCCGCCGCGAACGCCATGAAGAACTGATCGCCTATGCGATCGAAGGCGCGGTGCAGCAGGTCAAGCGCGCGTTCGAAATCTCGGGCGGCAAGGGCGCGATCAACATCAACGTGCTGTGGGAAATGGGCGGCGCCCAGCGCATCCTGCACGGCGTGCTGGAACGGACCCGCGGCATGGTCGCCGGCGTCACCTGTGGCGCGGGCATGCCGTACAAGCTGTCGGAGATCACCGCGTCCTACGGCGTCAACTATCTCCCGATCGTCAGCTCCGGCCGCGCCTTCCGCGCGCTGTGGAAGCGTGCCTATTCCAAGGCGAGCGAGTGGCTGGCGGCGGTGGTCTATGAGGATCCATGGCTCGCCGGCGGGCATAACGGCCTGTCCAACGCCGAAGACCCGCGCGCGCCGCAGGACCCCTATCCGCGCGTCAAGGAATTGCGCGACGTGATGCGCGAAGGCGGCATTTCGGACGATGTGCCGATCGTGATGGCCGGCGGCGTCTGGTATCTGCGCGACTGGTCCGACTGGATCGACAATCCCGAACTCGGCACCATTGCCTTTCAGTTCGGCACCCGCCCGCTGCTGACTCAGGAATCGCCGATTCCCGCCGAGTGGAAGGCGAAGCTGATGGAGATCGAGGAGGGCGACGTCCTCCTCCACCGCTTCTCGCCGACCGGCTTCTATTCCTCGGCGGTCAAGAACCCGTTCCTGCGCAATCTCGAAGCGCGCTCGGAACGCCAGATCCCCTATTCGACCGAGCAGGCCGGCGACCACACCTTCCAGCTCGACGCCGGGGTGAAGGGCAAGAATTTCTGGGTGACGCGCAACGACCTGCTGCGCGCGCGCGAATGGGTTGGCCTCGGCTTCACCAACGCGCTCAAGACCCCCGACAACACCCTCGTTTTCGTGACTCAGGAAGAACAGGGGATCATCCGCAAGGATCAGAAAGATTGCATGGGCTGTCTCAGCCAGTGCAGCTTCTCGAGCTGGGCGGACAGCGAGACCAACTCGACCGGCCGCCTCGCCGACCCGCGCAGCTTCTGCATCCAAAAGACGTTGCAGGACATCGCCCATGGCGGCCCGACCGACCAGAATCTGATGTTCGCCGGTCACGCCGCGTATAATTTCAAGCGCGACCCCTTCTACTCCAACGGCTTCGTGCCGACGGTGAAGCAGCTGGTCGACCGCATCCTGACGGGGGACTGAGCCATGCGGGCGCTCGCGACCGGCATCGCCCTGCTGGTTGCGGCGCCATTGATGGCGAGCGAGTTGCTCGCCCCCGCATTCATCGACTTCCCTGCCGGCTCGGCCGCGCTGACTGACCCGGCTCGGCTGCAGGTGCTGGGCGCAGTGAAGGCGACCGAGCGGCATCGCGGCGATATCAGCGCCTATCTCTGCGCCCTCGGTCCGCCCGAACCACCGCAGCTCCGGGCAAAGCGGGTTGATGCTGTCCGCCGGATGCTGCGTCGTTATCAGATCACCAAGATCCACGACGAGCCGAAGAAATGCGCTGCCATGCCGCAAGGCGACAAGCCGGGCGTCCTGATCACCTGGTGGCCGCAATGGCGCTGACTATTCCGACGTGAAGCATCGCTTGTTCGCAACTGCGACATGCGTTTCTATGTTGGCCGCATGAAGCGCGCCCTGATCGTCCGCCACGTGCCCTTCGAGGGAATTGCCGGGTTCCGAGAGCCGGTTGAGGCCGCGGGCTATGAGCTTGAGCGGATCGACGTCACCGATCCCGAATTTTCGCGGACCAACTTCAACACCCCCGACCTGCTGATCCTGATGGGCGGCCCGATGGGGGTGTATGAGCGCGAGGAACACCCCTGGATCGATTGCGAGATCGACCGCTTGGCCAGCCGCATCTCGCTAGGCTTGCCGACCTTGGGGGTGTGCCTCGGCGCCCAGATGATCGCCGCGGCCATGGGCGAGCAGGTCCATGCCGGGCCGATCAAGGAAGTCGGCTTCGCCCCGGTGGCGCTGCATGACACCGCCGCCCATTCGCCGCTGCGCCATGTCGCCGATGTGCCGGTGCTGCACTGGCATGGCGACACGTTTCCGCTGCCGGAGGGGGGCGAGCTGCTCGCTTCGACCGACGCCTATCGCCATCAGGCGTTTCGCCGCGGTCCGGAGATCCTCGCGCTGCAATTCCACGCCGAAATGGGCCAGGACCCGCGCTTCGAACAGTGGCTGGAGGGTTCGGACGATTATGTCGCCGAGGCTGGCCTGACCATCGCCGAGCTGCGCGCCCAGCACGACCGCCACGGTGCGGACGCCGTCGCTGCAGGCCGGGCAATGATCGCCGAGTGGCTGCGGGGGCTTTAACCGATCTGCCGCTTGATCGCCGTATCGGTCGCCTTGCCATAAGGCGGCTTCAGCCCGCCCAGCTTGGCGACATCGAGCTTCGATTGTTTGAATACCGACTTGGCGTGGCTGAAGGTACGGAAGCCCGGCTCGCCATGATAGGCGCCCATGCCCGACGGCCCGATCCCGCCGAACGGCAACTCCTCCATCGAGACATGGAAGATCGTGTCGTCCAGGCTGACCCCGCCCGAAATCGTCCGGTCGAGCACCCGGCGACGTTCGCCCTCATCGCTGCCGAAATAGTAAAGCGCCAGCGGTCGGTCGCGGCGGTTCACCTCGGCAATCGCACCGTCGATGCTGTCATATTTGCGGACGGGGAGGATCGGGCCGAAAATCTCCTCCTGCATCACGATCATGTCGTCGGTCGGGTTGCGGACGATGTGCAGCGGCAGCTTGCGGCTGTTCGACGCCGCGAAATCTTCGTTCGCCGGATTGATCGCGATGACCTCCGCCCCCTTGGCACGCGCATCGTCGAGCGCGGCAGTCAGGCGCTCGAAATGCCGGTCGTTGACGATCGCGGTATAGTCGGGGTTGGACAGCAACGTCGGATACATAGCGGATGCCGCCGCGACGATGCCGTCGACCGCCGCCGCCTCCTGCTCCGCCGCGACCATCAGATAGTCCGGCGCGATGCAGATCTGTCCCGCGTTCAGCATCTTGCCCATCGCCACCCGTTCGGTCGCCTGCGCCAGATTGGCCGAGCGGCCCAGGATCGCGGGCGACTTGCCGCCCAGCTCCAGCGTCACCGGCGTGAGATTATCCGCAGCGGCATGGAGGATGTGGCGACCGACCGCAGTCGCGCCGGTGAAGATCAGATGGTCGAACGGCAGGGACGCGAATGCCTTGCCGACATCCGGCCCGCCGCTGACGAACGCCAGTTCGGTCGGGTCGAAATATTTGGGAGCCAGTTCCTCGAACAAAGCGGCGGTGACGGGGGTGAATTCGCTTGTCTTCACCATCGCGCGGTTGCCGGCCGCGAAGACCCCGGCGAGAGGGCTCATCACCAGATTGACCGGGAAATTCCACGGCGAGATGATCCCGACGACGCCCTTGGGCTGATACTCCACCCACGCCTTCGCGCCGAGCAGCCCTAGCGGGAACATCACCGGCTTTTTCTCGCGCCGCGCCCAGCGGTCGAGCGATTTGCGCGCATGTTCGAGCGGAGAGACCGATGCCGCGATGTCGGTGATCATCGATTGCTGGCGGCTGCGATGGCCGAAATCCTCGCTCAGCGCGTCGCAGAAGCGCTCCGCATTGTCGCGGATCATCGCGGCGGCGCGCTTCAACCGATCCTTGCGCACGTCCAGCCCGACCGGCAGCTCCGCCATGAACGCCGCCCGCTGGGCCTCGAGAATCTCGCGCATCGTCACACTCCAACCGAATAGAGCCACGCCGGGAATGCGGCGATGGCAAGCAATGTGCCGAGTGGAAGCCGACTCGTCATCCCGATTTCGCGTCCCGACAGCTTCAGCCCCAACGCGACGGCAAGCCCGGTGACGCTCGCGCCCAGCAAAACGGGCGCGAGCATCGATGCGCCCAGCCACAGGCCGATTGCCCCGAACAGCTTGGGATCACCCCCGCCCAGCCCCTCGCGCTTGCGGATATGGCGATAGGTGAAGGCGACCAGATAGAGGAGGCCGAAGCCGATCAGCGCCCCGAGGATGCGGTCGATCCAGCCGGGCTCAAAAAAGATGCCGTCGATAATGCCCGTCACGGCAAGCCCTCCGGTCAGCACATTGGGCAGCCAGAAGGCGGCGAGGTCGAGGGCGGCCAGCGCCAGCAGCAGCCAGCCGAACACCGCGCCCGCGACGCCCTCCCATCCCGGCGCGACCAGCCCTGCGGCAACGCCAATCGCCAGCCCCGCAATTTCGGTGGCGGGGTGGGCGAGGTGGATGGCCTTGCCGCACGCCCGACAACGGCCGCGCTGGAGGACGAAGCTGAACAGCGGGATCAATTCATACGCCGCCAGCGCCTTGTCGCACCCGTCGCACGCCGAGCGCCCCTGCAACGCGCTGCGCCCCTGCGGCCAGCGGATCGCAACGGTGGCGATGAAGCTGCCGAACACCGCGCCAAGGATGCCGAGCAGGATCGGCCAGTAAAGGTCAGCCATCGACCGGCTTCTTGCGGATCAGGTAGCGATAAACCCCAAAAATGTTGATCCCGAACAGCACGAGGTTCTGTGAAAGCAGCGCGGATTCGCCATCGATCAGCGCCCCGCTGATCCACGCGATGCTCGACGCGACGAACAGCGCAAAGCCCCATCCGGTCACGCGGCGGCCATTGTCGAGGCTGACCATGAACGCGGCGATGATCCCGCTGATCGAGGCGAACCATTTGAGGATATCGAGCAGTTCCATCGTCGCTCCCTTTTGCATTTGTGGGGGCGCAAGCCTAGATCGCCCGCAATGCAAACTCCCGGAGAGGCCAACATGTCCACCGATCCCGTCGTCATCGTCTCTTATGCCCGCACCCCTATGGGCAGCATGCAGGGCGCGCTGGCCGATGTGACCGCAACCGAGCTGGGCGCGACGGCAGTCGGCGCCGCTGTCGAGCGTGCCGGGCTGAAGGGTGAGGCGATAGAGCGCATCTATATGGGCTGCGTGCTGCCCGCGGGCCTCGGCCAGGCCCCCGCGCGGCAGGCCGCGATCCGCGCCGGCCTGCCGCAGCATATCGAGGCGACGACGGTCAACAAGATGTGCGGATCGGGGATGCAGGCCGCGATCATGGCGTCGGACGCACTGGCGGCGGGATCGGCCGACCTGATCATCGCGGGCGGGCTGGAGAGCATGACCAACGCGCCCTATCTGTCGCTCAAGCACCGCAACGGCGCGCGCATCGGGCATGACCGGCTGTACGACCATATGTTCCTCGATGGCCTCGAGGACGCGTATGAACCCGGCCGTGCGATGGGCACCTATGCCGAAGAGATCGCGACCGAATATCAGTTCACGCGTGAGGCGCAGGACGATTATGCCATCGCCAGCCTGACCCGCGCACAAAAGGCGCAGCGCTCTGGCGGGTTTGACCGCGAGATCGTGCCGGTCGAGGTGAAGACGCGCAAGGGCGTGGTCACCGTCGCGATCGACGAACAGCCCGCCAAGGGCGACCCCGCCAAGATCCCGACGCTCAAGCCCGCCTTCGCCAAGGATGGCACGGTGACCGCGGCCAATGCCTCGTCGATCTCCGACGGCGCGGCGGCTTTGGTGATGACCCGCGCGTCGGTGGCGGAGCGGCTGGGCCTCACCCCGGTCGCGCGGCTGGTGGCGCATGCGGGGCACGCTCATGCGCCCGCGCGCTTCACCACCGCCCCGGTCTTCGCGATGCAGAAGGCGTTGGCCAAGGCGGGCTGGGGCGTCGGCGATGTCGAGCTGTTCGAGGTGAATGAGGCGTTCGCGGTGGTCGCGATGATCGCGATGCGCGACCTTTCGATCCCGCACGACATCCTCAACATCAATGGCGGCGCGTGCGCGATGGGCCACCCCATCGGAGCGAGCGGCGCGCGGATCATGGCGACGCTGATCGCCGCGCTCCAGAATAACGGGCAGAAGCGCGGGATGGCATCGTTGTGCATCGGCGGGGGCGAGGCCACGGCGGTGGCGCTGGAACTGATCGACTGATCGCTTTCGCGACGGCGCGTGGGTCGTCAAACGGCGCGGCGTTCCTGTTCCTCGGCAAGCCCGCGCGAGCGGTCGAGCAGGGCCAGCGCCCCCGCTTGGCTGACCGCGCGGCCGAAGAAATAGCCCTGGCCCTCGGCACATCCGATTTCCTTGAGAATGGAAAGGACGCCGGCACTCTCGACGCCCTCAGCCACCACCGACAGGCCGAGGTTGAAGGCGAGGTGGATGATCGACACCGCCATGCGATGCGCTTCGGGATCCTGCTCGATCCCGGTGATGAACGACCGGTCGATCTTCACATTATCGAACGGCAGGATGCGCAGGTGCTGGATCGACGAATAGCCGGTGCCGAAATCGTCCAGCGCGAGCAGCACGCCCTGGTTCTTGAGACTCTCGACAACCGACTTGGCGTGCGCGGGCTCGGCGATCAGGGCATTCTCGGTAATTTCCAGCTTCAACCGTCGCGCCGGTAGTCCGGCCTGGGTCAGCACCCGCAGGATTTTTTCGCTGAGCCACCTGTCTTTGAGCTGGGTCGGCGACACGTTGATCGACAGGGTCAGGCCCGGCCCCCACGCCGTCGCGTCGACACAAGCCTGTTCGAGCAGGTTGAGCATCAGCTCGCCGACCAGACCGCATTCCTCGGCGATGGGGATGAACTCGCACGGCCCGACATCGCTGCCATCGTCCCGCTCCCACCGCGCGAGCATTTCGAACCCGGTAACGTCGCCGGACTCCAGATGGACGATCGGCTGGTAATAGGGGCGGAAGGCACCCTGAGTGAGATCGCGGCGAAATTCCTGCTCAAGCACCGAACGGCGGACGATCTGCGCATCCATGGCGCGTTCGAACATGCGATATTGCGATCGGCCGGACGCCTTGGCCTGATACAGGGCAATGTCGGCGCGACGCATCAGCGTTTCACTGTCGGTCGCGTCGCTCGGATAGAGCGATATGCCGATGCTGCCCCCGATATGATGGACGAGGCCATCGATCCAGAAGGGCGTGGCAAGCCTGCTGACGATGCGCTGTGCCGTGACCTCGACCAGATCGGACTGCGCGCGATCAAGGTCCAGCGTGATCGCGAACTCGTCCCCGCCAAGCCGATAGGCAGTGCCGGTCCCGTCGAGGATCTCGGTCAGGCACTCCGCCACGCGTTGCAGCAATTCGTCGCCGGCATGGTGGCCATGGACGTCATTCACCGCCTTGAAATGGTCGAGATCGAGCACCAGCAGCGCAACGGCACGTTCCGGGGCGAGGAAGCGCAAGCCAGCGAGATTCTCGCTGAGCGCGCGGCGGTTGGGAAGCTCGGTCAGCACGTCCTGATAGGCCAGCTGCTGTGCCCGACGCTCTGCCGACTGCGCGCGTGCCTGCTCGGCCAGCATTTCAGAGCGCGAACTGAGCATGTCGATATAGCCGTCGTGATAGCTCGACAGCATCTTGGCGATCAGCGCCGCGACCAGAATGAAGTTCACCCCGATCCCGAACAGATACCAGTCGTGCGACAGCAGGAGGCGGGCCGTGACCGGCGCAGCGCCGAGCAGGAGGACGAGGCGCGCAGCCGCCGGCAGCGCCTGGAGGCAGTAGCAGCATCCGATCGCGCCGACGAAGATGTAGAGTGCGATCGAAAAGACTTGGGCGGGGGTCGCGAAGTTCATGAGCACGAAACCCCAGCCGCCGAACGCAGCGCTGAGGATCGCTGCGACCACAACGGTCCCGCGTAGATACCGGCGGATGCTGGCAGTCTCTGGAGTGGTATCCGGTCGCCGCATCCACATCAGCGCCCGAATGCTCGCCATCCCGGTCAGGATCATCGGCGCGCCGATGCTGAGCGCGAGCGGAACGTCGTGGAAGGTCGCGGCTGCAAGAAATGCGGCATCGACGATCATCAGCGCATACATCAGCGGAACCTGGCTGCGCAGCGCGCGATATTGGGCCGTAACGAGCTCGGCGGAACTCCCGATCGCCCACAATCCGTTCATGATGCGCAACAAACTCATCCGGTGGCCCGCTTTGCCTCACTCATCAAACTGGGCCGCGACGCGACCGGATGGAACGCCCAGCCGATCACAGATGGCTGGAACTTCTCATTCTAGCGGAAAGCCAATGAAAGCGGGTGGTGCGGGCCGTGAATTTGGCGTGACGTCGCCTTGCGCGACACATGGAGCGGCCGCGTAGCCCGTTGCAGCCATGCTGACAGGATGCCCGCGATCGGGACTGGCGCTATCGGAAAATTGGATGCCCCGTGTGGATTCGAACCACAATTAACGGAGTCAGAGTCCGTGGTCTTACCATTAGACGACAGGGCATCGCGCTTGGAGCGCGCGCATCTATGCGGGGTTGGCGTCCGGGTCAATAGGGTAACGATGCGGATGCGCTCGGCCCGCCGCTTGCTTGCCCCAAGTCCTTGCGCTAGCTTGGCTACCAAGCACCGGCGGCCCGGTTCGGCCGTGACGGAAGAACATAAGTGAGTAGTTGCATGGGGGATGGCTCCGCCAGGATGCCGCGCCCGCCGGCGAAGAAACCGGCCCGCCCGGCCCCTGAAATTGTCCCGAATGCGGGGCGTGCGCGCTGGCCCGAGGCGCGCCATTATGCCGCGCTGGATCTTGGCACCAATAATTGTCGTTTGCTGATCGCCCGCCCGACCGGCGGCGGCTTCACCGTCGTTGACGCGTTTTCGCGGATCGTGCGGCTGGGCGAGGGGCTGGCATCGAGCGGGCGGCTGTCCGACGCGGCGATCGAGCGGACGATCGCGGCGCTGCGCATCTGCGCTGACAAGCTGCGTCGCCGCAATGTAGCACTGTCGCGCTCGGTCGCGACCGAGGCGTGCCGTCAGGCGGCGAACGGGCCGGAGTTCATCCAGCGCGTCTATCGCGAAACGGGAATCGTGCTCGACATCATCACCGCGGAAGAAGAGGCGCGGTTGGCGGTGCTCGGCTGCCACGCGCTGCTGGAGCCGGGCGATGGTCCGGCGTTGGTGTTCGACATTGGCGGGGGATCGACCGAACTGGTGCTGGTCGATTCCGCCGGGGTGCATCCACGCATCCTCGACTGGCACAGCGCCCCATGGGGTGTGGTTTCGCTGACCGAGGCACGCGGGATTACGGGCGACCATGACGCGGAGACGCGTGCCGCGTCCTACGCCCGCATGCGCGCAGCGGTGGAGGAGGCGTTCGCCCCCTTTGTCGCCCGGCTGCCGACGGTGCGCGGGACGCCCCGGCTGCTCGGCACCAGTGGCACGGTGACCACGCTGGCCAGCGTGCATCTTGGCCTGCCATCCTATGATCGCAACGCGGTGGATGGCCTGATCGTGCCGGCCACCTCGATGCGTGCGGTGAGCCGGCGCATCGCCGAACTTGACCTTGCGGGTCGGTCGGCAATCCCGTGTATCGGTGCGGAGCGCGCCGATCTGGTAGTCGCGGGCTGCGCGATATTGGAGACAATCATGGACATCTGGCCCGCCGAACGGCTCGGCATCGCCGATCGCGGCATTCGCGAAGGCATCCTGCGCCGCCTGATCGACGGACGCACATTGTGAGCCGGGGCGGTACGCGCGGCCACACCCGTGTGCGCACGGGGCGCGGGCGCACCAGCCAGTCGATCCGCTGGCTGGAACGCCAGCTCAACGACCCCTATGTCAAGCGCGCCAAGGCGGAGGGCTATCGCAGCCGCGCCGCGTACAAGCTGATCGAGCTCGACGAGAAGTTCGACATGCTGAAAGGGGCCAAGCGCGTCGTCGATCTCGGCATCGCGCCGGGTGGGTGGGCCCAAGTGATCCGCCGCAAGCTGCCCAAGGCTGCGGTCGTCGGCATCGACCTGTTGCCCGTCGATCCGATCGAGGGGGTCACAATCTTTCAGATGGATTTCACCGACGATGCGGCGCCGGACCGGCTGGTCGAAGCGCTCGGCGGCGCGCCCGATCTGGTGCTGTCGGACATGGCGGCGAATACCGTCGGCCATGCCCAGACCGATGCGCTGCGGACGATGGGGCTGGTCGAAACCGCGCTCGACTTCGCGATCCAGAATCTAGCGCCGGGCGGCGTCTTCGTGTCAAAGGTGTTTGCGGGCGGTGCCGATAGCGCGCTGGTCGCGGAAATGAAGCGCAACTTCGCCAGCGTCAAACACGCCAAGCCGCCGTCGAGCCGCAAGGGATCGGTCGAATGGTTCGTGGTGGCGCAGGGGTTCAAGGGGCGGGCGGAAAGCCCGGCGGAAGACGTCTAGGGCACTTCCTCGCCCGGTTCGGTGCCCCAGATGCGGTTCTGTTCGACATAGCCGCCGCGTCCGCGCACATCGAGCCAGCACCACCCGCGGCGGCATTTGCTGATCTTGCCAACGACGCCGGGAGCCGCGCGCCAGTTGACCCGCGCGCCGAAGCGCGGTTCGTCGCGCATTTCCAGCACCGATCCGACGACGATCGCGGTGCGCTGGCTCGAGAGCAGCGACACCAGCATCCACCCCTGCGTGCCATCCGGGTCCTCGACCTTGCGCCAGTCGTTATAGACCTCGATCACCTTGATCGGCAGGTCGGCGCGGACATAGAGCCAGCTGGAGGGGTAGTTGCGGCCCGGCCCGGTGCGCATGCGCGCCTTGCTCGCGGCGATCGACGCAAAATAGGGCGGCTTGCGCTGCTGCGCCCAAGCGTCGCCGATGGCGCAGATGCCCAGCGCGATCGTCACCAGCGCGGCAAGAACCACCCGCAATTGCATTATTTCCCCCGCGAACACGTGTCGTGATCACCTTAGGGGCGGTGGGGTGTCCGCATCAACCGTTGACTGGCGCACGCGGCGAGGCCAAGCGAACCGGCATGGCACAGCCGCGCGTATCCCGGCCCCGCGTGATCGTCACCCGCAAGCTCCCCGACGCGGTCGAGCAGCGGATGGTGGAGCTGTTCGACACGGTGCTGAACCCGGTCGAGGAGGGGATCGACCGCGCCGCACTGGTCGCGGCGGTGCAGGAGTGCGACGTGCTGGTCCCCAGCGTCACCGACACGATCGACGCGGAGCTGATCGCGGCGGCGGGTGAGCGGTTGAAGCTGATCGCCAATTTCGGCGCCGGAGTGAACCATATCGACCTGCGCGCGGCGCGCGCGCGGGGCATCGTTGTGACCAACACCCCCGGCGTGCTGACCGAGGACACCGCCGACATGACCATGGCGCTGATCCTCGCCGTGCCGCGCCGGCTGGCGGAGGGCGAGAAGCTGGTCCGGTCAGGGCAGTGGAAGGGCTGGTCGCCCGGCGGGATGCTGGGCCATCGCATCGGCGGCAAGACGCTGGGCATTGTCGGCATGGGCCGGATCGGCCAGGCGGTGGCGCGGCGGGCGCGGGCGTTCGGCCTGTCGATCCATTACCATAACCGCCATCGCCTGCCTGAAGCGGTCGAGGCTGAGCTCGGCGCGACGTTCCATCCCGATCTCGATACGATGCTGGGTCAGATCGACATTTTGACCATCCATACCCCGCTCAACGATACGAGCCGCGATCTGATCGATGCGCGGCGGATCGGGCTGCTCGGGCCGCACGTCTACCTCATCAACGCCTCGCGTGGCGGGATCGTCGATGAAGCGGCGCTGGTGGACGCGCTGGAGGGCGGACGGCTCGCCGGGGCCGGGCTGGACGTGTGGCGGTTCGAGCCGCAGATCGATCCGCGCCTGCTCGCGCTGCCCAATGTCGTGATGACCCCGCATATGGGCTCCGCGACGTTTGAGGGGCGGCAGGCGACCGGCGAAAAGGTGATCGCCAATATCCGCTTCTGGGCCGACGGCCATCGTCCGCCCGATCAAGTGCTGGAAGGATGGATCTGATGACGATGCCGCGTTTTCATCTGGCGATCCCGGTCGACGATCTGGAGGCGGGGCGTGCGTTTTACGGCGACCTGCTCGGCTGTCCGCAGGGGCGCGAGGATCCCGATCACTGGATCGATTTCGACCTGCGCGGGCATCAGTTGGTGTTGCACAAGGGTGAGGGCGCGGGCGTGCGGCTGCGCAACGCGGTCGATGGCGACGCGGTGCCGGTGCCGCATTTCGGGCTCGTGCTCGACTGGGACGAATGGCACGCGCTGGCCGATCGGGTGAAGGCTGCTGGGACCGAGTTCGTGATCGAACCGCATATCCGCTTTGCTGGTTTGCCTGGCGAGCAGGCGACGATGTTCTTCTTCGACCCCGCCGGAAATGCGCTGGAATTCAAGGCGTTCAAGGATATCGGGCAGCTGTTCGCGGTCTAATCCGCCATCCGTTTGCCCTGAGCTTGTCGAAGGGCCGCAAGCCACCGCTGTCGAATATCGCCCTTCGACAAGCTCAGGGCAAACGGGGTGAGTCCTAATCCGCTTTCGCCGCGCGCCGCTTCTTGAGCGCACGGGCGATCAGGATGCTGCCGAGGATAAACCCACCCGGTGCGAGCAGCACCGTCGCTGCGATCGCGGCGTTGCGGGCGGCGTTCGACTTTTCGGGGGCGTCAGACAGTGAAGCTCTCGCCGCAGCCGCAGGCGCCCTTGGCATTCGGATTGTTGAAAACGAAGCCGGCGGTGAAATCGTCCTCGACCCAGTCCATCGTCGATCCGATCAGGTAGAGCACCGACCCGCCATCGACGAACAACGTGCCGCCCGGGGTCTCGATCCGCTCGTCCATCGGGTTGGCGGCGGTGACGTAATCGACCGAATAGGCAAGGCCCGAGCAGCCGCGACGCGGGGTGGAGAGCTTGACGCCGATCGCCCCCTCCGGCGCCTTCGCCATCAACTCGGCGATGCGCGCTTCGGACGCGGGGGTCAGCAGGATCGCGGCGGGGCGGGCGCGGGATTTGACTTCGCTCATCACAGCATCCCCAGTTCGAGCCGTGCTTCGTCGCTCATCTTCGCGGGGTCCCAGGGCGGATCCCAGACGAGGTTCACCTCGGCATGGCCGACCCCGGGCACCGCGCCGACGCGCAGTTCGACTTCGCCGGGCATCGATTCGGCGACCGGGCAGTGCGGCGTGGTGAGGGTCATCGTCACCACCGCGTGGCCGGCATCGGTCACCTCGACGTTATAGATCAGGCCGAGGTCGTAGATGTTCACCGGAATCTCGGGATCGAAAATGTCCTTCAGGGCGTCGATGATCGCGTCATAGGTCGCGCCGCCGGGCTGCCCGGCGGGCAGGTCGGCGGGCTTTTGCGACAGAAAGCCTTCGAGATAGTCGCGCTTGCGTTCGAATGTCTCGCGCGCATCTTCCACACGGGCGCGCGGCGGCGGAGCGACCGCGTCCACTTCTTCGACTTCGATCCTGCGTTCTTCGTTCATCCGAAGATCCTCGTCACTCGTTCGATTCCCTTGACCAGCGCGGCGATGTCGCTCGCGCTATTATAGACGCCGAAACTGGCGCGTGCGGTGGCTGGCAGCCCGAGGCTGTCCATCAGCGGCTGGGCGCAGTGGTGCCCGGCGCGGATCGCGACATTGCCTTCGTCCAAGATGGTGGCGACGTCGTGCGGATGCACCCCCTCCACGACGAAACTGACGATTCCGGCGCTGTCGTCGGGGCCGAGCAGCCGGACGCTGTTGAGCCCGGACAAGGCATCGCGCGCCTGGCGGACCAGCGCGCCTTCATGCGCATGGATGCGGTCGAGACCGATGGCGTCGACATAGTCGATTGCGGCGTGGAGGCCGGTGACGCCGATGATGTGCGGCGTCCCCGCCTCGAACCGGCCCGGCGCGGGGGCGTAGGTCGTCCGCTCGAACGTCACCCGGTCGATCATCGACCCGCCACCCTGCCAGGGGGGCATTGCGTCGAGCAGGTCGTGGCGGCCCCACAGCACACCGATGCCGGTCGGGCCGTAGAGCTTGTGGCCCGAAAAGACATAGAAGTCGCAGCCAAGTTCGGCGACATTCACGGCCAGGCGCGGGACCGCCTGACAGCCGTCGATCAGGATCTTCGCGCCGACGCTATGTGCGAGGTCGGTGGCGCGCTTCACGTCGAGGATCGAGCCGAGGACGTTGGAGACATGGGCGAGCGCGACCAGCTTGTGTCGGTCGGTCAACATCGCTGCCATCGCGTCGAGGTCGATGCGATGGTCGTGCGTCAGCGGCACCACGTCGATCACCGCGCCGGTGCGGTCCGCCGCCAGCTGCCACGGCACGATATTGCTGTGATGTTCAAGCTGGCTGAGCAGGATGCGGTCGCCGGGCTTCAGGTTCGGGATCGCCCAGCTCTGCGCGACGAGATTGATTCCCTCGGTCGCGCCGCGCACGAAGACCACCTCATCCTCGCGCCCGCCGATGAAGGTCGCGACGCGGCGGCGCGCGGCTTCATAAGCCAACGTCATGTCGGCCGAGCGCTGGTACACCCCGCGATGGACAGTGGCGTAGTCCCGCGCATAGCCGCGCGTGATGGCATCGATCACCGGGAGCGGCTTTTGCGAGGTCGCGGCGGTGTCGAGATAGGCCCAGCCCGCCGGAATCGCCGGGAAATCTGCGAGCAGGTCGAGGGGAAGCGTCTCCCCTCCCGCTTGCGGGAGGGGTCGGGTGAGGGCCTGTTCGATCGGGTGGGTGGTCATGCGGACATGCCCTCCCCTAACCCCTCCCGCAAGCGGGAGGGGGACTGAAGCGCCGCCTCCAGCCATGCATCCGCATCCGCAGCGAACGCCGCGCGCACCGCTTCGTCGCCGATCCGGTCGAGCGCGTCGGCGACGAAGGCACGGGTCAGCAGCGCCTTGGCCTGCGCCTCCGGAATACCGCGCGACTGCATGTAGAACAGCGCCTTTGCGTCGAGCTCGCCCACCGTCGCGCCATGCGCGCACTTCACGTCGTCGGCGAAGATCTCCAGCTCGGGCTTCAGATTGACCGTCGCGGTGCGCTTGAGCAACAGGCCGCGCAGCGATTGCTCGCCATCGGTCTTCTGCGCATCGCGCCGCACCGCGGCGCGTGAAGCGATGCTGGCGGTCGAAGTGTCGGCGGCAACCGCGCGCAAGATCTGACGGCTGGTCCCTTCGGGCGCGGCGTGATCGGCGACGGTGGCGGAATCGGCCTTCTCGCCGCCACGGGTGAGCAGCGCACCGCCCGCTTCGCCGAATGCGCCTTCGCCGGTCAGCGTCAGCCGCGCCTCAACCCGCGCGGTGCGGCATCCGGTGACGAGCGCGGTGCTCACGAAGCTGGCCGCCTTGCCCACGGTCGCATCGGCATAGTCGGTATGTGCGCCGTCATCCTTGAGCACGCGGACCGCGCGCATCAGGCGCGCGCCCTCGCCGAGCTCGACCCACAGATTGGCGTTGCTCCAGCCGGGGCCGATATGGGTCTCGACCAGCGACGCGACGGCGTCGGCCTGCATCACGATCTTGTTCGACAGATGCGCGACGCCGCCGGTGGTGGCGTGGATCACCTGGATCGGGCCGTCGAGCGCCGCTTCAGGCTTGAGGACAAGGACATAGCCCGCCTGAGCCTTGGCACAGGCGGCCTCCGAATAGGGATTGGCGGGGGTGCGGATCGGCGCAGCGGAAATCTCGACCGGGCCGGGCGTGCTGGCATCGGCGACAAATGCGCCATCGACGAACAGCAAGCGCGGGCCCGGCAGATCGATCCACAGATGCGCGACATCCGGCGCACCACCGCGCGGCGTTGCTGCCAGCGCATCGAGCGGCGCGGCGTCGAACCAGCGCCAATCCTCCGCAACCGGGGCGTCGAGAACGAGTCCCTGGGTCAAGCCGCCACCTGCGCATAGCCCTCACGCTCCAGTTCGAGCGCGAGGTCGGGGCCGCCGGTCTTCACGATGCGGCCATCGGCGAGGATGTGGACGAAGTCCGGCTTCACATAATCGAGCAGGCGCTGATAGTGCGTGATCAGCAGTACCGCCTTGTCGGGCGCGCGCATGATGCGGTTGATGCCTTCGCCGACGATGCGCAGCGCGTCGATGTCGAGGCCGGAATCGGTTTCGTCGAGGATCGCGAGGCTTGGGTTCAGGATGCCCATCTGCACCATCTCGTTGCGCTTCTTCTCACCGCCCGAAAAGCCGACATTGACCGGACGCTTGAGCATCTCCGCGTCCATCTCCAGCGCGGCGGCCTGGGCGCGGGCGAGCTTCAGGAATTCGCCACCCGACAGCGGGGCCTCGTCGCGCGCGCGGCGCTGGCTGTTGAGGCTTTCGCGCAGGAACTGGACGTTCGATACGCCGGGGATTTCGACCGGATACTGAAAGCCGAGGAACAGCCCGGCGGCGGCGCGCTCATGCGGTTCGAGTTCGAGCAGGTCGGTGCCGTTGAAGGTCACGCTGCCCTCGGTCACCTCGTAACCGGGGCGGCCGCCAAGGACATAGCCGAGCGTCGATTTGCCCGCGCCGTTCGGACCCATGATCGCATGCACCTCACCCGCGTTGAGGCTGAGGGTCAGGCCCTTGAGGATCGGCTTGCCGTCGATTTCGGCGTGGAGGTTATTGATCTGGAGCATGTTATCCTGCGTGCGAAATCTGAAAATCGTCAGCATGACGGTGGGTTGGGCTCACCGCGGCTCTTCCTGCTGCTTCATCGTGCCCAGCGTGATCGCGGGGGTACCGCTTTCGTCCTTGGGCGGGGGCGGGAGTTTGCCGAGGCGGTTGGGGTCTTCGTCCTTGGTTCCGCCGACCACCGGGCCGACGGCGGGCACTTTCGGTGCTTCGGGCTTGAGCGAGACCCCGAGGCCGAGCTTGGGCTCCGCGGTCAGTATTTTCGGTGCGGTCGCGGTCAGGCCCGCGCCGGTCCCGCCGCAATATTCCTGGCCCTTGGTCGAGGTGACGCAATCGGGCAGCGCGGTGCAGGCGGCATCGTCGATCCGCTTTGTGCCGGACGATTTGAACACGCGGCAGTTGATCAGGCGGCCATCGGGCGCGCGGTCGAACACGAGCGCGACGCGGCCGACCTTGGCGGTGATGACCACTTCCTCATATTCGGGCTCGGGCGCGGCGACCGCGTCCTGCGGTGCCGCCACCAGAAGGGCGAGCGCGGCGATCATCCCACGCTGCCTTCCAGCGAAATCCCCAGCAGCTTCTGTGCCTCGACCGCAAACTCCATCGGGAGCTGCTGCAGCACCTCTTTCGCGAAACCGTTGACGATCAGGGCGACCGCCGCTTCCTGATCCAACCCACGTTGCATGGCGTAGAACATCTGGTCCTCGCTGATCTTGCTCGTGGTGGCTTCGTGCTCGATCTGGGCTGAAGGATTCCTGACTTCGATGTACGGCACGGTGTGTGCGCCGCATTCGGAGCCGAGCAGCAGGCTGTCGCACTGGGTGAAGTTGCGCACGCCCTCCGCGCCCGGCGCGACGCGGACCAGGCCGCGATAGGTGTTGTTGCTGCGGCCCGCGCTGATCCCCTTGGAGATGATCGTCGAGCGCGATCCCTTGCCATTGTGGATCATCTTGGTGCCGGTATCGGCCTGTTGGCGGTTGTTAGTGACCGCGACCGAGTAGAATTCGCCGACGCTGTTTTCGCCGTTGAGCACGCAGCTGGGGTATTTCCAGGTGATCGCGCTGCCGGTTTCGACCTGGGTCCAGCTGACCTTGGAATTGCGGCCCTGACACAGCGCGCGCTTGGTCACGAAATTATAGATGCCGCCCTTGCCGTTCTCGTCGCCGGGATACCAGTTCTGGACGGTCGAATATTTGATCTCGGCATCGTCGAGCGCGACCAGTTCGACCACGGCGGCGTGGAGCTGGTTTTCGTCGCGCATCGGGGCGGTGCAGCCTTCGAGATAGCTGACATAGGCGCCCTTGTCGGCGACGATCAGCGTGCGCTCAAACTGGCCGGTATTTTCCGCGTTGATGCGGAAATAGGTCGACAGCTCCATTGGGCAGCGCACGCCCTCAGGAATGTAGACGAAGGTGCCGTCGCTGAAGACCGCGCAGTTCAATGCGGCGAAGTAATTGTCGTGCATCGGCACGACCTTCCCCAGCCACTTCTTCACCAGCTCGGGATATTCGCGGATCGCTTCGGAGATGCTGCGGAAGATGACGCCGGCGGCTTCGAGCTCCTTGCGGAAGGTGGTGGCGACGCTGACGCTATCGAACACCGCGTCGACCGCGACCTTGCGCGCGCCCTCGACCCCGGCGAGCACCTTCTGCTCCTCGATCGGGATGCCGAGCTTTTCATAGAC
>FWWL01003947.1_pt1 | contig 25976 bp, 27 predicted proteins | sample 2228331 | NCBI WGS metagenome assembly FWWL01 (sample SAMEA103939775, study PRJEB20133) | metagenome | reverse complement strand
TGGTGCCCGCAGAAAGCGGGCCGATTCCGGTAGCGGCGCTCGATGCGGCGATACAGGCAGCGGTGTTGCCCGGGCGCCGGCGCGCGCCGCTAAAAGCCGAAACGCTAAATGGTTTCGTGCAAGGGTTCGTGGATCTCGTTTTTGCGTATCGCGGGCGGTATTACCTCCTTGATTACAAAACCAACGTGCTGCAACCCGACCCCGACGCGTACCGGCGCGATGCGTTGGCCGACGCGGTGCTGGCGCACCGGTATGATGCGCAGCTGGCGCTCTATAGCCTGGCGTGGTGGCGGCAAATGCAGGTGGTTCGTCCGTCACAAACTCTCGGGGATGCCGCACCGGAACCGAGCGGGGAAGGGGCACAGACCAAAGCGCGGCCAAACGCTGCGGGGTCCGGGCAGGACCCTGGTGAAATCGGCGCTTTTGGCGGCGCGATGGTGCTGTTCGTGCGCGCGTGTGACGGCGACGCACATGGCGTATTCGGCTGGCAGCCGGACGGGGAGGCGCTCGCGGCGCTCGATCGTCTACTGGCGCAAGGAACGAGCGATGCGGGTTGATTGGCCGAAGCTGCTGGCGTGGTTCGCGTTGCCGTGGGTGCGCGCGCAGGCAGAAGAAGACGGCGTTCCGTGCTGGCGCGCAGCGGACGTGGCGTGGGCGCGCTGGCTACTACAGACGCACGATCCGGCCGCCGCGCAGCGGGTATTCGGCCAGGGCACGCGGGTCGACGCCGAGGAGCTGGCGCTGGCGCTCATCGCGGTGTGGGTGAGCGCTGCTTATGGCGCCGGTGAGATTGCCGTGCGGCAAGAGGAACTGGCGCGCTGGCAGGCGTGGCTGAATCGACTGGGCGCGGCGGCAGCGGCGACGTCGGTCGGTCTGCCACCGGCCGGGGCGGGACGGCTGCCGTCGGTAGGGGGGCACAGCCACCTGACCACTACCGGTGATCCCTCGCGTCCTTTGCCCAAGACGTTGTCTTTCACTTGCTCGCTCGATTGCCTCATCCCGATCGAGGAAGGAGACGTTCGGACGCTTGCCGAGCTTTTCCCCGTCGTGCTCAGCACGGCTCCCAGTCATCACCACTCCGTGCCGCTCGTGTGGCAGGCAGGTGCGTGGTACCTGTGGCGGCACTGGCGCGATGTCACCACGCTACAGGCGGCGTTGCCGCAGCGCGCCGCGCAAGTGCCTGCCCGCGGTGCTCCAGACGATTGGCCGGCGCGGCTCGAGCGCTGGTTCGGCACCGCGAACGCCGAGCAGCGCCAGGCGGCGCAAGCGATCGCCACGCGCGCTTTTACGCTCATCACCGGTGGTCCCGGCACCGGCAAGACATATACCGTAGCCCGCGCGCTGTTGCTGCTGCAAGAAGCCGCCTGCGCGGGGAAACTCGCGGGTGACTTTGCGCCGGTGCCGTTGCGCATCGCACTGGCCGCTCCCACCGGCAAAGCCGCGGCGCGGTTGGAGGAGACGCTACGGCAACAGCTGGCCGGGGCGCCCGCCGAGTTGCGGCCGTTTCTGCCGCAGCGCGTTGAGACGCTGCATCGCTTGCTCGGCGTCTCGCCCCATGCCCCTGCCGGGCGGTTTCACGAATACGCGCCGCTGCCCACTGATGTGGTGGTCGTCGATGAGGTCTCGATGGCGGATGTGGCGTTGCTGGCGCAGCTGGTGCGGGCGTTGCCTGCGGGGTCGCGCCTCGTGCTCATCGGCGACCCGAAGCAATTGCCGTCGGTGCAAGCCGGGGATGTGCTGGCGGAACTGATCGCCTGGGCAAAAGAGTCGCCCGCGCTGGCCGCGCAATGGGTCAGGCTACGCGCGCCGCAGCGTTTTGCCGCCAGCAGCGCCTTTGCGCAACTCGCGCTGGCGCTCTGGCAACCCGAAGGCGACAAGATCGCGGCGCAACTGCTGGCCGAGTACCGCGTCGAGCACCCTGACAAAGCCACCGCCGACCTGGCGGTGTGGCAAGGGGTCGACGTGGCGGCGCTGGCGGCATGGGTGGCGAGTCAATACCAGCGGCTGGGGCAGGAATGGGGCGATGATGCTCCTTCCGATGACGAGGCCTGGCAGCGCTGGGCGGCAGCGCAGGTGGCGCAGCTTTCGCGGTTTCAACTGCTGACGCCGCGGCGCGAAGGGCCGTGGGGCGTGCGCGCGCTCAACGAGGCGGTCGAGGCCACGCTCGCGCGCACCTACGGCTGGGGCACCGAACAACCCTGGTATGCGGGTCGTCCGGTGATCGTGACGCGCAACGACTACGCGCTGGGTTTGATGAACGGGGACGTCGGGCTGACGTTGCCGCGCCGTGGGCGGTTGGTGGTGGCATTTGCCGCCAGTGCCGGCTCGGTGCGCGTGTTTCGCCCGGCGCGTTTGACCCATGTGCAGACGGTGTTCGCACTCACCGTGCACAAGGCCCAAGGCAGCGAGTATGAACACGTCGCGTTCGTGGTGCCACCCCGCGCTGGGGCGGTGATGATGCCGCAGCTCGTCTACACCGCAATCACGCGCGCAAAACGGCGCTGTACGGTGGTGTTGCCGCCGGGAGGGGGCTAAAGGAGTCCTGAATCCGTGTTGATCAATGGCAGCTATGCATGCGACCCTCATTTCCAGTCGGCTCGAACACGGATTCAGGGGAGTCTGACGGGTGACGGCGTTGCTGCGCCAGAAAGACCGTTGCCGCAGTCGGGGAAATTACGCCTACCCGCGGTGATTTCATTGCTGGCTTGGGACCGCATTCGAGCGCTTTCTTGCGCGCAATCAAGCCAAACCAGCGCTTACAGGAACTTCAGCATGCCCATGAACGCGACGGTGAGCGTAAAGCCCAGCCCGATCATCCATTGTAGCGCGGTAAAGCGCTTGTCCAGGGCTTCGAAACGCTTGTCCACCGCCTCAAAGCGTTTGTCCACCGCCTCGAAGCGTTTGTCTACCGCCTCGAAGCGCGCGTTCATTTCGCGCTGCAGCGCCTCGAAGCGTTTTTCGCTCGCCGCAAACTGCGTCATCTGGATTTCGCGCAGCGCTTTGAGTTCTTCCTCTACCCGCACGATGCGCTCGAGAAGCGACAGCTCCCGCGCCCGCTGATCGTTTTGCTGCACGAACGCGGCGACTTCCTCTCGGACCGTGGCTTTGAGCCGCTCGCGCAGAATCGCTTCCACCAACCGCTTGACGGCTTCGGCATCGAGCGTCGGCGGGGTACGTGCAGCGGGCGGGGTTTCAATGACGGAATCTGCGGCTTCAGTCATCGCAAGGGCTCCGGCAAGGAGAGTAGCTCATTATGAGGATAAACTCATTACATAACCCGGCAGGGGAATTTGGCGGTGCGTCAAGGTCACCGGCAAGGAGGATATACCCATTATAGCGCTACGGGGGCGCTTTGATCGGTTCTCGAACCGTAATTTTTGCGCAGCGCAGGCCCGGAGGACGTTGTGGTGCGGCTTCGTGGTACTTGCCTCGCGGAACCTGAGGGGAGGGGGATTTTGCGCGCTACCCGACTATCGCGGCGCGCTCAGTCCCGCCACGCCTTGGATGGTCATGCCTACGACGATCCCCCGCTCGCGAAACCAGCTCGCTGGCATTTCCAGCGCATACGGCACCGGCTGTGCGGCGCAGTGGCTCTCCAGCCTCAGCGGGGACATCTCGGCGATATTGACGATGCGACCCGTTTCGTCGAGAAATGCCACGGAAAGGGGGATGTAGGTGTTTTTCATCCACATGCAGTGAATCGCCGCCACGGGAAAGACGAACAACATCCCCTCGTTGGGGGCGAGCGCTGGCCGGTACATCAGTCCTTTGGCGCGCGCCTCCGGGGTGGCAGCGAGCTCGGCCTGGATGTGATACATCCCCACGCTCAAGGTGACGCGCGGTAACGACGGTTGGGGTTGGGCGTGGGCGAGGGCAAATGAGCCTACCCCGATCAGCCCCCACGCCAGCACCGCGGCGCATCGCCAGCGTCTTAGGCGATCGCCTAGAGACTCTCTTAGCCCGCATTTGCGAAGGGCACTGGCAAAGGCCTCGCGCCAGCGCGGTACCGAACCATCTTGAGCCTGATCAAAAAACATGAACTTTTCCGGAACGTTGCGATCCACTCTTGCTAGAATGATAGCAAACGATGACACAAGGCCAACGGCGATGGATTCGACCTCACGCTGGTTTCGCCGCCTCCCCGACAGCAAGAAAGCCCCGCCGGGGTTAGAATGGAAAATTTTCAAGCGCCTGCCACGATGGTTCGTTGGTGGGTTACTCGCTTGCGCGGTGCCGCCGCTGGTGGCGCGGTGGTGGTACGCCGATCTCTCGCCGCAGGCAGCGGAAAAGTACCTCAACACCGTCGATATTCTCACCCTGGCCGCGCTGGGGCTGCATCTGACGGTGATCTTCACGTTGGCGTTTGGCTGCATCATCGTGATCGTGATGAAGGGCCACGCCTATGTTGCCGATGGTTTTCCGGTGCCATCGAGCAAAGAGGACGATCTGGCGGACCTGCGCGCGCGTCAGGCCGAGGAAGAGCGGCGGCGTCGCGGTAAGGAACAATAGCGGCTGTCATAAACTCGAGAGTGCTTGACAAAGGGCGGCGAGCCCGATGGCTTTGACACCGTTGCACAAAGGGAAGCGCTCGCTGCCCGAACAAACAACGAACCCTCTTTCTGGCTCCACGGCCTGCACCGCCAGAGGAAAGCCGCGCTCGAGTCGGGGGCAAGGCCGCGTTTGATTTCCACTGCCCACGGTTGACGGCGACCTTCAGCTGAGCAGAGGTGGGAGGGGAAAATGCGCTTTGCTGGTGTCGCTGCTATCTGTGGTGCCTCCGACCTGGCTGTCTGCGCCCAAATAGCCGCCTTTTTCCCCCGCTTTTTCGACCGCGGTCTGCTCCTAGCCTCAGGCACAATGACGATGGAATGGGTGTCTGAGGCACGGCCGTGGCCGAAGAAAGCGATCTAGAAAAAACCGAACAGCCGTCAGCGCGGCGCATCGAACAGGCGCGCGCCGAGGGGCAGGTACCGCATTCGCACGAGCTGCAGGGCTTTTTGGTGCTGCTCACCGGCACCTTGGTGCTCATGCTCCTTGGTGAATGGATGGCCGAGCGGGTGGCGCGGCTGATTGCCGAGGTCTTGACTTTTTCCGAGGCGCGCGCGTTCGATGTGGGAGAGGTGTTGGCGCTCTTGGTGTTGGTGGTGCGCGAGACGCTGATTGTGCTGGCGCCGCTATTTGTGTTTTTGCTCATCGCCGCGCTTGCCGGGCCAGTGGGCATGGGCAGTTTCATTTTTGTGCCCAAACTGTTGGCGCTGAAGCTGGAGCGGCTCGATCCGATCGCCGGCCTCAAGCGCATTTTTTCCCTCAACGGCTTGATCGAAGCCGGCAAGTCCATCGTCAAAGTTCTGTTGGTCGGCGCGGTGGCGTGGATGGTGTTGAACCGCGAGTATGAGGTGGTATTGCAGTTGATCCGCCTGCCGCTGGAGCACGCACGCAGCGAGTTCATCGATGCCTTGGCGTGGAGCGCGCTGTGGTTGGTGCTGGCGTTCGGGCTGATCGCCGCGGCGGATGTGCCCTATCAGCTGTGGAGTTACTACAAGAACTTGCGCATGACCAGGGAAGAGCTCAAACAAGAGTACAAAGAAACCGAAGGCGATCCGCAGATCAAAGGTCGGATCCGCGCGGTGCAGCGCGAAATGGCGCGACGCCGCATGATGGCAGCAGTGCCCAAGGCCAAGGTGGTGGTGACCAACCCGACGCACTTTGCAGTGGCGCTCGACTACGACGCGGCAAAAATGGCCGCGCCCGTCGTCGTGGCCAAAGGGCGGGGGGCGCTGGCGCTCAAGATCCGCGAAATCGCCGCCGAAGCGAACGTGCCGCGGGTGGAAGCGCCGCCCTTGGCGCGCGCGCTGTACGTGCACGTGGAAGTGGGCGAAGCGATCCCGCCGGGGCTTTATACGGCGGTGGCCGAAGTGCTGGCGTACGTCTATCAGCTCGACGAATGGATGGCGCGTGGCGGCATGAAACCCGAACCGCCGCGGCAAGTCACGGTACCGCCTGAGTTGATGGTGCCGGAGCCGCCGGACGAGAACGAGGAGACGCGGGATGGGCAAGACTGAGCGGAGCACGATCCGGCGCGACCGTGAGTGGGATCGGCAGCCAAGCGCTGGGCCGGCAGAGAAGGGATGAGCGCCTGTCCGAATCCTTCACCTTCTCAGGAGCGCAGGGGAAAGTGAGCGTGCTCAGCGGCGGAGGGGCACCAATTCCACGACAAAAGTAGGCGAACGACACAAGGATCATACCAATGGCCAATCCGATGACCGCATTCGTGGCCGATTGGCGGCGCTGGTTGCCGCCGGGCGGCAAGTTGAAATTCCTCGCTGCACCGGTGTTCATCATGCTGGTGCTGGCGATGATGGTATTGCCGCTGCCGGCGTTTCTGCTCGATGTATTTTTCACCTTCAACATCGCGCTCAGTCTGATCGTGCTGATGGTGGCGATGTACACCAAAAAGCCGCTGGAATTCGCGGCGTTTCCGGTGGTGTTGTTGGTGACGACGTTGCTGCGGCTCGCGCTCAACGTCGCTTCCACCCGCGTGGTGCTGCTCGAGGGGCACACTGGTCCCGACGCGGCCGGCAAGGTCATCGAAGCGTTCGGGCAGTTTCTGGTTGGCGGCAACACGGCGATCGGTCTGGTGGTGTTCGTGATCCTGGTGATCATCAACTTCGTGGTGATCACCAAAGGGGCTGGGCGGATTGCCGAAGTGAGCGCCCGATTCACGCTCGATGCGATGCCGGGTAAGCAAATGGCGATCGACGCGGATCTGAACGCCGGCTTGATCGATGAGGCAGAAGCGCGGCGGCGGCGCAAGGAGATCCAGCAAGAAGCCGAGTTCTACGGCGCGATGGACGGTGCCTCCAAGTTCGTGCGCGGCGATGCGGTCGCTGGCATTCTCATCACCCTCATCAACGTCATCGGTGGGCTGACGGTGGGGATGATCGGCCACGACATGGCGTTTGGCCGTGCCGTCGATACCTATGTGATTTTGACCATCGGTGACGGGCTGGTGGCGCAGATCCCCTCGTTGATGATCTCGATCGCCGCCGGTATGGTCATTTCGCGTGTGGCGGGCGAGGAGGACGCCGACGTCGGCAGTCAGGTGCTGAAAAACCTTTTCGAGCGGCCACAGGTACTGGCGCTGGCGGCGGGGATCTTATTGTTGCTGGGCGCGATCCCGGGCATGCCCAATTTCGTGTTCTTGCTCATCGCCACAGCGATGGGGGCGTTGGCCTGGTACGCCTGGCGCAAAATGCAGGAACGGGCGCGCGCGGCGGCGATGCAGGCGGCTGCGGCGCCCGCTCCCCGCGAAGAGACCGTGGAAGCCACCTGGGAGGACGTTCAGCCGGTCGACGTGCTGGGGCTGGAGGTGGGCTACCGCTTGATTCCGCTCGTCGATAACCAGCAGGGCGGCGAGCTGATCAAGCGCATCCGCGCGCTGCGCAAGCGCTTTGCTCAGGAGGTGGGATTCTTGCCCCCCACCGTGCACATTCGCGACAACCTGGAGCTCAAGCCCAACGTCTATCGCATCCTCGTCAAAGGGGTGGAAATCGCTACCGGCGAAGCGTACCCCGGTCAGTATCTGGCGATCAATCCGGGCAATGTGGCCGGGCCGATCGAAGGCCGCGCCGGCAAAGACCCGGCGTTTGGATTGCCGGCGGTGTGGATCGACGCCAGCCAGCGCGAGCGCGCTTACGCCCTGGGGTATACGGTGGTGGATGCCGCCACCGTGGTCGCTACACATCTCAATCAAGTGCTCATCGAGCACGCCGCGGAACTGCTGGGGCGCGAGGAGGTGCAGGCGCTTTTGGATCGCTTCAAGAAGGAGGCCCCCAAGCTGGTCGAAGACGTCGTGCCGACGTTGGTGCCGGTGAGCGTGTTGCACAAGGTGTTGCAGCTGCTGCTCGAAGAAGGCGTGGTCCTTCGCGACCTACGCACCATCCTCGAGACGCTGGCGGAGCACGCCGGCAAGACTCAGGATCCGTACGAGCTCACCAGCCGGGTGCGCGAGGCGCTGGCCCGGGCGATCGTGCAGTCGCTGGTGCCCGGCCAGGGTAGGGTGCCGGTGATGGTGTTCGACCCAGCCTTGGAGCGCGTATTGATGCAGGCCGTCAGTGGTGCCAGTGGCGGCGCGATCGAGCCAGGGCTAGCGGAAAGCGTGCTCAAGCGGGTGGCGGAGGCGGCGCAGCGCATGGAACAGGCTGGAAAAGTGCCGATCCTTCTGGTCGCGCCGCCGCTGCGCTGGTTGATGGTGCGTTTTCTGCGCCGCGCCGTGCCGCTACTGCGCGTGCTCGGCAACAACGAGGTGCCGGAGGAGCGGCAGATCGAGATCGTCGAGATGATCGGTGCGTCGGGTTGAGCCTGATGACTTGGTGGCCCAGTCGGGTGCCAGTGCGCTGGCGCACCGACGGGCGGAAAAAGCGGGGTTTTGGCGCGTTTTCTTACCGGTTCTCGAACCCATGAAAAGGGGACAATGACGTAAAGAGACGCCTTCAGAACGGATCGGCTGGCGTCAGCTCGCCTAGGAGTCGCGATCATGAATGTCAAACGTTATCGAGCCGCCACTTCACGGGAAGCCCTCAAGTTGGTCAAGGCCGAGTTGGGGGAAGACGCGATCATCCTGGCCAATCGCACCGTGGCTGGGGCAGTGGAGATCATCGCCATGCCCGCCGAGGCGGTGGGTTCGTTGGGGAAGACGACCGAGTCGGCTGCAGGCGGGGGCCGTGCCCCGTCCCTGTCCGCTTCGCCGACACCTTCGGCACCCAAAGCCGCCAAAGCGTCACGTTACGCAGAGGTGGCGCAGTGGTCCGAGGAAGCAGAAGAGGAACCGCGCGTGCCGGTGCTTTCGACCAAAGGTGAACGCGAGCAACCGGCGAGTCAGATCCGCCCCTTTGCACCGCCACGCATCGAAACGCCCGACTTCATCGCCCGTCGCGAGGAAATGCAAAGCGAAGAAGAGCGCATTCGCCGCAGTCTTGAAGCGGCACGACAACGTCAGGCAGTCTCGGGGCGCCAGGCGGCGAGTTTGACCTCTGCCTCCACCGTGGGTGAAAAATCCACCAGGCAGGTCGTCGAGCAAATCGAGACGCTGCACGAACAAAACGCGCTTTTGGCGCGCGAGCTGCAAGCGATGCGTTCGCTCATCGAACAGCAGCTGGCGGGTTTTGCTTGGAACGAGGCGATCCGGCGCGCGCCGGCCCGGGCGCGCATTCTTGGCGAGATGCTGGAAGCCGGTTTTTCGCCGGCGCTGGCGCGTGCGGTGTGCGATCGCCTCGAAGCCAACGCCGACGTCAATGCTGCGCGGGAAGCAGCCAAAGCGCGTCTGGCGGCACGGTTGTTGCTGGCGAGCGCCGAGGACGAGGTATTGCATCGCGGCGGCGTCTATGCCATCGTCGGACCCACGGGGGTGGGCAAGACCACCACCACCGCCAAGCTCGCTGCCCGTTGCGTGGTGCAACATGGGGCGGCCAAAGTGGCGATGATCACTACCGACGGCTTCCGGATCGGTGCGCAAGAGCAGCTGCGCATCTATGGGCGCATCCTGGGGGTGCCGGTCTTCGCGGTGCGCGACGCCAACGACCTGCGCTTGACGCTACAGGAGCTTGCGGGCAAACACATCGTGTTGATCGACACTGTGGGCTTGTCGCAGCGCGACAAGCGGGTGGCCGAACACATCGCCCTGCTGCACGGCGCCGGACCGGTGCAACGGCTGTTGTGCCTCAACGCCACGTGTCGCGGCGATGCGCTTGAGGACGTGGTGCGCGCCTTTGGCGGCGACGGCCTGGCCGGTTGCGTGCTGACCAAAGTGGATGAGGCGCTCACGCTTGCGCCGGTGCTCGACGTGGTGGTGCGGCATCGTCTGTTCGTGCATTACATCGCCAATGGCCAGCGCGTTCCCGAAGACTTGCACCTGCCGCATCGCGGGTATCTGGTGCATCGCGCGTTCAAATCGGCCGATGGCGAAGAGGATACCTGGCGGTTGGCGGAAGACGAAGCGGTGCTGTGGCTTGCGCAAGGTGCGGTGGCGTAACGGAGAGCGACAATGTGGCGACACGACGATCAAGCGGCGACCTTGCGGCGCTGGTTTCGCCGCGACCTGCCGCCGGTGTTTGGGCTGTTCGTGGCCAGCACCCGCTGGGCACGGGATCTGCCGCAACTGATGCGCCACCTGGTGCGCGCGCACGGTCCGGTGCTCCTGGCCGATGAGGCGAGCGCGACGGTGACCTTGCCGGAAGCGAGCGGCGCGCCGCGACCGCCCGATTTGCTCTTGAGCCTGCAAGAGCAGTCCGCTTTGCGGCGCTTGCTGTTGCGCTTGCCTGACGGCTGGGGTTACCTGAACCTCAAAGCGGCAGCGGTGGCGATGCCCTTGCTGGGGGAAGAGCAACGGCAGCGTCTGCTTGCCACCTTCCAACGGCTGTCCCAGCCGTTTCGCGCCGTGGTCTGTTGCGCCGGCGGCGGTTCGGCGGCAGATGCCTCCTGGTGGGTCACGTCGGCGCCGGCGCACGGCTTGCTGGTCGAACCGACGCCGCGCGGCGCCGAACTGGCGTTACGCCGCTCCGAAGAGATCGCGCCTCTGGGCATCAGCCGCATCACGCTCATCGCCGCTGACGGGGCAACCCCCCGTTTCTTGCGCTTGCTCGCGCAACGCATCACCGCGCGTACCTCTCTGCCGGTGACGGAGGCGCAACCGTTGCAACATTTTCTCTTGCCGACGTTGCCCCTTATTCGGACGTGATCCATGGCCACCGCGACCCTTACCTATGGTCAAAAAAGGCATTCTGAGGCAGAATCGCCGTGGTTGGCGAGGCTGCGGCGGGCTTTCTTCTGCCGCGGCTGTCGCCCACCCCTGCCAAGGGAAGTGTGGGAGATGGACGAGACAGGTCAACGCGATCTGGCTAAGATCGTGGCGCACTACGCGCCGATGGTCAAGCGAGTGGCGGTGCAACTCGCCACGCGCTTGCCGGCGAATGTCACGCTCGATGATTTGATCCAAAGCGGTATGATGGGGCTCATCGAAGCGGCGCAGCGCTATGAGGTACAAGACGACGCGCAGTTCGAAACCTATGCCGCAGCGCGTGTGCGCGGTGCGATGCTCGATGCGCTGCGCGACGATGACTGGGTGCCGCGTTCGGTGCGCCAGGAGCTGCGCCAGATCGAGCAAACGGTTGCCGAACTGCAGCACCGTCTGGGGCGACAGCCGCAGGACAGCGAAATCGTCGCCGCGCTGGGTTGGACGCTGGAGCGGTATTTCGAGGTGTTGTCCGCGGGCAGTGGGCAACGGATCGTTTCTTATGAAGACCTCTTGAGCGAAGCTCCTGAACGTCAGGAATTTCTCGAGCGGCACGCTGGCGATGAGGACAGCGACCCCGCCCGGCAGGTTGAACGCGCCGAGCTAAAACAGCTCTTGGTGCAGCTTATTCAGCAGTTGCCACCACGCGAACAGCTCGTGCTTTCGTTATACTACGAGCACGAACTCAACTATAAGGAGATCGCTGCCGTGCTGGAAGTGTCCGAGTCGCGCGTTGCGCAGCTGCACGCCGCAGCCATTGCGCGGATGCGCGCTGCGTTGTCCGCTTCGCCCAAAAAGAAGCGACGGGGGCGACCGCGCCAATCGGGCAATGAAGCTGCTGCGGACAAGCCAAACCGGTGTTAGGACTCGCTGATGGATTTTTTGACCCTGCTTGGTTTGTTTTTTGGTGTTGGGAGCATCCTCAGTGGCTTTATCGTCGAAGGGGGGCATGTTTCATCATTATTGCAACCTGGCGCCTTTCTCATCGTTTTTGGCGGTACGTTTGGCGCGGTGTTCGTGCAAACTCCGTGGCCGGTCTTTCGCGACGCGCTGCGCATGCTCGGCTGGGCGATCCGACCGCCGAGCGTCGATCCGGAGGAGTGGATTCAAAAAGCAGTGGACTGGGGCAAGACCGCGCGTCGGGAGGGACTGCTGGCGCTGGAAGCCCGTATCGCCGACGAGGACGACGAGTTCGTGCGCAAGGGTTTGCAGCTCGTCGTCGATGGCTCGGAGCCGGAGCGCTTGCGGGAGGTGTTGAGCACCGAGCTCGAGGTGATCGAAGAACATTACAAGCTGTGCGCGAAGATCTGGGAGTCGGCCGGAGGATACGCGCCGACCATCGGCATCATCGGCGCGGTATTGGGGTTGATCCATGTGATGGAGAACCTTGCCGATCCCAGCCAGCTGGGGCAGGGGATCGCCGTGGCGTTCGTTGCCACCATCTACGGGGTGGCCTCGGCCAACTTGCTGTACATACCTCTGTCGAAAAAGCTCCTTACTTACGTCGCCGAGCTGGTGCTGATGCGACAGATGCTCATCGAGGGGTTCGTCGGCATTGCCAGCGGCGACAATCCGCGGTTGGTGGAAAATCAGATGCGCAGCTTCTTTCCCGAATCGGAATCTTCCGAAGAAGCTCCCGCCAAAAAACGGTAAGACCGTATGGCCAGACGTAAACGCAACAAAACCGAAGAGCACGAGAATCTGGAGCGCTGGCTGGTCAGTTACGCCGACTTCATCACTTTGCTTTTTGCGTTTTTTGTGGTGATGTATTCGCTGTCTTCGATCAACGAAGGCAAGTACAAGATTCTTGCTGAATCGTTGTTCGAGGCGTTTCGCCCGGGAGCATTGATCCAAAAGCCAGAAGAATTGCAGTCGGCGTCGATGGTACCGGCAGTGGTGTCGGGGGTGCCGGCGGCAAGCCAGCGCCGCGGCGGGGCCGAAGGAGAGGAAGACGAGCGCGAACAGCGGTTGCGCGAAGCGCTGCGTCAGGCACAGAATCTGCAGCAGGCGGTGCGGCAGGCGCTGCAACCGCTGATCGACGAAGGCCGCGCAACGGTCAGCGAGGGCGCGTTCGGCATTTCCATCGACATCGGTTCGGAAGTGCTGTTCGCCAGTGGCTCGGCTTCGCTGACGCCCCAGGCGATCGCCGTGCTGCGTCCCATCGCGCGCGTGCTGGCTTACAGCGGCGATTTTCCCATCAAAGTGGAGGGACACACCGACAACGTACCGCTGCGCCGCGGGGCGGCGTTTGCCTCCAACTGGGAACTGTCGGCGGCGCGCGCCGCGGCGGTGGTGCGGTTTTTCGAGCAAGAAGGGGTGGAACCGGCGCGCCTAGCGGCGGTGGGCTACGCCGATCAGCGTCCGATTGCCGATAATGCAACCGACGAGGGGCGAGCGCGCAACCGCCGCGTCAGCATCCGCCTCGAGACGATGGATGGGCTGGAGCCGTCGGGGGAACCCGCTAACGCGCCGACGACTCCGGCAGCGACGCAAACGGCCCCGGCGTCGGCGTCGAGCATTTTACCGCCGTCGCTGCCAGCGCTTCCCGCACCAGCGCCGGCCCCCGGTAGATGAGACCGGTGTAGAGCTGCACCAGCGTGGCACCCGCTTCGAGCTTGGCGAGCGCATCTTCCCCGGAAAGAATGCCGCCGGCAGCGATGATCGGGATACGACCGTGCAAGTGCGCAGCCAGCTGCCGCACCACTTCGGTGCTGCGGGCAAAGAGCGGCGCGCCCGACAAACCGCCGGTTTCCTGACCGTGCGGCAGATGCGCCACCGCGTCACGCGCCAGCGTCGTGTTGGTGGCGATCACCCCGTCGATGCCGTAGGCAAGGAGCGCCGCGGCGATGGTGGCGATTTCTTCCTTCGTCAAGTCAGGCGCGATCTTGACCACCAGCGGCGTGCGTTTGCCGGTCTCGCTGGCAAGCGTGTCCGCATGGCGCCGTAGCCCTTCGAGCAGCGCCTCGAGCGCCGGTCCCTGCTGCAGTTGCCGCAGGTTCTGGGTGTTGGGCGAAGAGATGTTGATCGTCACGTAATCGGCCAGTTGCCACACGGCGCTCAACCCGGCGGTATAGTCCGAAAGCGCCGCTTCCACTGGCGTGGTGGCATTCTTTCCCAAGTTGATGCCGAGGATACCGCGATAGCGCCGGCGGGCTACCTGCGCGCACAGCGCCGTCACCCCGTCGTTGTTGAACCCCATGCGGTTGATGAGCGCGCGCGCCTCAGGCAGCCGAAAGAGCCGCGGCTTGGGGTTGCCCGGTTGCGGGCGTGGGGTGACGGTGCCGACCTCGATGAATCCGAAGCCCAGGTGCGCCAGGCCATCCACCGCCACACCGTTCTTGTCCAATCCGGCCGCCAGCCCCACGCGGTTGGGAAAGGGCAGCCCCATCACGGTCACCGGCGCTGACGCCGGCGGAGGCGAAGGAGGGAAGCTGCGTCCCCACCAGCGCAGCGCCGTCAGGGTCAGTTCATGCGCCGCTTCCGGCGGCAGCGCAAACAGAAGCGGCCGCAGCCACTCGTACCACGACGCGTTCATCTCAATACCTCCTTACCACATGGCACTACCGCGCCAACGCTGGGCGCCTGGGCAACGTGCGTTTTTTGGGAATCTCATGCCGGACAGCAAAACGCCGGTGCCGTTTCGAGCTGCTGCCAGCGCCCCTCGTGCCATCCCTCCAACGGCCGAAAACGCGATTTGTAGGCCATTTGACGGCACGACGCGATCCAGTACCCCAGATAGACGTGTTTCAAGCCCGAGCGGCGCGCCTGCTCGATCTGCCACAGAATCGCATACGTGCCCAGCGACAGCTGTGGCTCGGTGAGATCGTACCAGGTATAGACGGCCGATAAGGCATTGGGCAGTACGTCGATCACCGCGACGATCCGTAAGCGGCCATCGCGTTCGCGCCATTCCACCAGCCGGCTGTCGATGGGGCTATCGAGCAGAAACGCGCGGTAAGCCGTTTCGCTGGCATCTTCGGTGTGCAGCCCGTGACGGCCGGTGACGTAGGCACGGTAGAGCGCATAGTGCTCGGGATCAAACGTCAGCGGCCGCACCTGGGCAACCAGCCGCGGTTGCAGCCGCTGCCAGGTGCGCCGTTGCGTGCGGTCAGGGGAAAAGGCTTCGGCCGGAACGCGCACGGGCACGCAGGCCTGGCAATTGGGACAGCGCGGAGTGTAGAAAAGATCGCCGCTGCGACGAAACCCCAGCGCCAGGAGCCGTTCGGCCGTCCCCTCGTCGATCCCGGGCTGACCCGGCAGCAAGGCCGAGCGCGCCGTCTGCTGCGGCAGGTACGGGCAGGGGTAAGGGTCGGACAGCCAGGGCGTGAAGGGAAACACCGCGCGCTCGTTCATGCCGGTGCTTCCTTGAGCCATGCGCGTAGGTTTGTCGCCAGTGCTGCCGTGTCCATCGGGGAGGGCGACCAGCGTTCGGGGGGCGGCACCGAGGGCACAAAGCGCTTTAGCGTCGCTTCGAACGTGCTGCGTGGCCAGGGTTCGGCACCGAGAGAGGCCAGGTGCGCGGTGTGCATCTGACAGTCGATGAGCGCAATGCCGCGCGCCAAGCACTCCCACACCAGGCGCGCCAGCGCGGCTTTCGAGGCGTCGGTGGCGCGATGAAACATCGATTCGCCGAAAAATACCCCGCCCAAACACACGCCATAAAGGCCACCGATGAGTGTGTCGTCTTGCCACACTTCCACGCTGTGCGCAAACCCTTGGGCGTGTAAGTCGCAGTATGCTTGGTGCATTTCGGGAGTGATCCACGTGCCCTCGGCCCGGTCGGCGCACGCGGCGATCACCGTGGCAAAAGCGGTGTCCAGCCGTGTTTCCCAGGAAGCGTGCAGCAAGCGCTTACGCAGCGAGCGGTGCAAGCGAAAGCGCGACGGCAGCAGCACCATCCGCGGGGCCGGCGACCACCACAGGATCGGCTGCCCTGCTTCGAACCACGGAAAAATGCCACGGGTGTACGCGCTCAACAACCAATCAACCGCCAGCGACCCGCCGGCAGCAAGCAAACCGTTGGGGTCGGACAGTGCTCGACCCGTTGGCGGAAACCATGGCGGGCCTTCGGGGTCGAGCCACGGGATCACGGCAAGCGCAGATCAGTGTCGATCACTTGCCTTGCGTCAGACGCAGGAACTTCTGCATCAACTGTTCGTGCGTTTCTGGGTGCGCCGGGTCTTTGATGATGCAATCCACCGGGCAGACCTGTTGGCACTGCGGCTCGTCGTAGTGCCCGACACACTCGGTGCACTTGTCCGGGTCGATCACGTAGATCTCATCGCCTTGGGAAATCGCGCCGTTGGGGCACTCCGGTTCGCACACATCGCAGTTGATGCACTCTTCGGTGATTTTCAGGGACATGGCCCAAGACTCCTCAAGGGGTTGAAAAAAGCTTCAAGAATCGGCGAGGCGCTGTTGCAAATAGCGCAGCGCCGGTGGCGTGACGAAGCGCGATACATCGCCGCCCAATCGGGCGATCTCGCGCACCATGGTGCCGGAGACGAACATGAACTCGTCGGCCGGCGTCAAAAACACCGTTTCCAGTTCAGGAAACATCTTGCGGTTCATTCCCGCCATCTGGAATTCGTACTCGAAATCGGAAACCGCGCGCAGGCCGCGCAGCAGCACGCGCGCGCCGTGACGACGCAAAAAATCCACCAACAAGCCATCAAAACCAAGCACTTCGACGTTCGCGAGATCAGTGAGCGATTCCTGCGCGATCGCCACCCGCTCCTCCAGCGAAAACAGCGGGTTCTTGCCGTGGCTGCGCGCCACCGCCACAATTACCCGGTCAAAAAGGCGCGCGGCACGCCGCACCAAATCCTCGTGCCCGCGGGTCATCGGGTCGAACGTGCCGGGATAGACCACCAATGTCGGTTCGCGTGTCGTCATCAAGTCTCAGCGCGCTGCAGTAAGTGAAAATGCACCTCGCCCGCCCGGCCGCGGCGAACCACCTGCCAAGCACCGAGCGCGGTGAGCGGTGTTTCCGCTTCGGCATAGATCGTGCCGTTCGGTTGAACGAGCCGATCCAAAAACGGCGCCAGACGCTCGAGCCACCCCTGGCGATATGGCGGGTCGAGAAACAGCACATCCACGCCCGGGTGCGACCAAGAATGGGCGAATTGTAACGCATCGGCGGTGATGATTTCGACGTTGTCGGCACCCAGCATGTGCTTATGCCTTTCCAATTGGCGCACCAGGCGCGCGTTTCGTTCCACCAGCGTCACCGCCGCCGCGCCGCGCGACGCGGCTTCGAAACCCAGCGCGCCGCTGCCAGCAAAAAGATCGAGGCACACCCGGCCATGCAGGTACTGCCCCAGCCAGTTGAAGAGCGTCTCGCGCACCCGATCGGGGGTGGGACGAAGCCCCGGCGCGTCCGCCACCGACAGTTTGCGACCGCGCCATGAGCCGGCGATGATGCGAATCTGACCCATCGACGGCTTACTTATCGCCGTCGCCGCCGACGCGCACCCACACCAGGCGCTGCGGATCGATGCGTCGGGCAAAGGCAGCGCGCACCTTATCGGGCGTTACCGCGCGCACGGCGTCGGGATAGGTGGCCAGCCAGTCGGTCGGTAGGCCATAATACCCGAGCATCGAGACAAAGCCGAGGAGTTTTTTGTTCGAGTCGATGCGTAGCCCAAACCCGTCGGCCATCGCGCTTTGCGCCAGTTTCACTTCCTCGGCGCTGGAACCATCGCGCCAGAACCGCTGCAGCGTCTCTGCCACCACCGCGCGCGCCTCTTCGGATTGGCGGCCGCGGGTTTGCAGTCGGATCACGAATGGGCCGGGCTGGGCCAGCGGTTCGAGCGAGCTATAGACGCTATAGGCAAAGCCGCGCGCTTCACGCACTTCCTGCATCAAGCGCGAGCTGAAGCTGCCGCCGCCCAGCACCCAGTTCGCGACGAGCAGCGGGAAATAGTCCGGATCGTCGCGACGATAAACCGCAGCACCGATCGCCCAATGCGCCTGCTCGGAAGGGTGGGGGATGGCGATGTGCTGCGCTTCGTTCAAGCTCGGCACCGCCGGGATCGGCGGCAACGGCTCGCCTTCGGGCAGCGCGGCGGCGATCGCCTCCGCAAGTTGCTCGGCTTCGGCGCGAGAGAGCGCGCCAACAATCGCGATGTGCGCTCCTTGCCGCGTGTAGTGGCGGCGGAAAAACGCCACCACGTCCTCGCGGGTCAGGGCGGCGATCGATGCGGGGGTGGCAAGGCGCCCATACGGATGATCGCGATAGACGGCCTGGCGCACTGCCCGTTCGGCCAATACCTCGGGGCGGGTGAGGGCGTTTTCCAGCGCCGCCTGGCGCCGCGCGCGCTCGCGGGTAAACGCTGCTTCGGGGAACGCCGCTTGTGCGAGCATTTCCGCGACCAGCGCCACCGCCGCATCGCGCACCTCGGCGTCGGCCAGCGTGCGCCAGCTCAGCGTCACCCGGTCTTCTTCACTTCCGCCTTCCAGTTCCGAAGCCAGATCGGCCCACGCCTCGGCAAACGCTTCTTCGTCGCGTTGCGCCGTGCCGCTGGTAACGAGCGCGCGCGTTAGCGCCGCCAAACCCTCTTTGCCCACCGGGTCGCGGCGAGCACCGGCATCGAGCGAAACGGTGACATCGACGATCGCAATGCCGGGGCTAGGCAGAAAATCCACCCGCACGCCTTGCGGCGTCGTCCAGCGTTCGGTCACCGGGCCGGCCACGTGCGCTGGTGCTGCGGCAGCGGGCGTGGCGGTTATTTCGTCTGCGTGTGCGGCCAAGGTCATTCCTCCCATTCCCATGATCAACCAACCCAAAAGTCGATTCCACCTCATGGCGCATTTCCTTGTTTTTGCGTGCGCGGCAAGACGTCCACGCGCGTCATCTGCGGGCGGGAAAACCACGTCTGCGCCGCCCGTTGTACCTCAGCAGCACCGACCGTCTCCACCAGCGCGATCAGCTGGTCTTCTGCATCGGCCGGCAGCCCGACCGCGCGCGCCATGCCCAACTGCATGGCCTGTCCCATCAGCGAGTCGCGCTCATAGACCTGATGCGCTTTGAATTGCCGTTTGGCGCGCTGCAGTTCCGTTTCCGACACGCCCTCTTGGGCAATCCTGGCGATCTCAGCCAGCAGTGACTCGGTCAGCGTCTCCAGCGTCGTGCCCGGCGTGGCGCTGGCGGACAAGGTGAACATCCCTGGGCCGCGTCCCATCACGTCGGCGTAGGCGCTGACCTTGACCGCCTGATGCGTTTCGCGCACCAGGCGCCGCGGCAGGCGCGCCGCGTCGCTGCCATCGAGCACGCTGGACAAAAGCAGCAACGCCGCTGCCTCACGATCCTGCGCCGGATCGCGCACCGGCGGCACCTTCCACGCCAGCATCACCGAAGCAAGCTTGGTTTCGCCATACACCGTGACGTGCCGTTCACCGTGCTGCGGCGGCTCCTCGAAAATCGTTCGCTCGCGCACCTTGGGTATCGGCCGCGCCGGAATCGCCCCGTAATGTTGCTGTGCCAGCCGCAGCACTTCCTCGGGCACGACGTCACCCACCACGATGAGCCGCGCGTTGTTCGGCGCATACCAGCGCTGGTACCACGCCTTGACGTCGTCGAGCGTGACGCGCGCCAAGTCCGTCGGCCAACCGATGATCGGGTTGCGGTACGGATGCGCGAAAAAGGTGGTGGCCATCAGCGCCTCATAGCCCAGCGCTTCCGGCACGTCGTCGGTGCGGAGTTTGCGCTCTTCGATCACCACCTCGCGCTCCTTGGCAAATTCCTCGGGGGCAAACGTCAGATTGACCATGCGGTCGGCCTCCAGCTTCATCACTTCCGCCAGTGCCGCCGGCGGGATCTGCTGGAAATACGCGGTGTAGTCGCGGCCGGTAAAGGCGTTGTCGCGCCCCCCCAGCGCGGCGATGCGCCGGTTGAATTCGCCCGCCGGCACCTCCTTGGTGCCTTTGAACATCATGTGTTCAAAGAGGTGCGCCACGCCGCTTTTGCCCAGTTCCTCATCCACCGCGCCGACGTCGTACCACACCATGTGCACCACCGACGGCGAGCGGCGATCCGGCAGTACCAGTACCTCCATGCCGTTGTCCAGGGTGGCCTGAAAAAGGCGTCCCGCCTCGGTCAAAGCAGGGTTTGCCGCGTCAGCGGTGCTGGTTGGCAGCGTCATCATCACGGACATCGCAACAGACATCGTCATTTTGGCCCACATCCCATCGACTCGCATTAGAATCCTTCCCGTCAACGATACCGCATTTGGATGACAAATGAGCTGGTTTGGTTTCCTGCGTAAGAAAAACGACGCCACGGATCGGGTGGCGACGCCGCCACAAGATGAGACGCCAACGCAAGGCGAAGCGGTTTCGTCTTCCCCGGGAGAAGCTGCCCCAGCGCCGCAGGGGCCGGCGAACGCGCCGGACGCGGTCTCTGGTCACGGCGATGAACCGGCTGCCGCATCGCCACAGCGTTCCCCGTACGCCTCGGACGTAGCCTTAGCGTCTTGCCGTGAGCCCGCGGCGTCCGTGCCCGAACGCCCCGCGCCGGCGGCGGCAGCAGCGATGCGGGAAACAGAGCGCGAAGCAGACAAACCCAGCTGGTGGCAGCGCTTGAAGCAGGGGCTGTCGCGCACGCGGCAAAACCTTGCCTCGCTCTTTGGCGCCCAGCGCATCGACGAGGCGCTGCTGGAGGAGCTCGAGACGACGCTACTCATGGCCGATTGCGGCGTGGAAGCGACCGAGGCGCTGATGGCAGCACTGCGCGCGCGCATCAAGCGCGATCGGCTGGAGACGGGGCTACAGTTGCGTGCGGCGCTTGCCGAGGAGCTTACCGCGTTGCTGGCGCCGCTGGAGGCGCCGCTGGACGTGTCGGTGACCAAACCCTTCGTGATCATGGTCGCGGGCGTCAATGGCGCGGGCAAGACTACCTCGATCGGCAAGATCGCGCATTATTACCAGGAACAGGGACGACGGGTGATGCTCGCGGCCGGCGATACCTTTCGCGCCGCAGCGCGCGAGCAGCTGGTGATCTGGGGCGAGCGCAACGGCGTGCCGGTGATCGCGCAGCAAGACGGGGCGGACCCGGCGGCGGTGGCGTTCGATGCAGTGCAAGCGGCCAAAGCGCGCGGCATCGACGTGCTCATCGTCGATACCGCCGGGCGGCTGCCCACGCAGTTGCATTTGATGGAAGAAATCGCCAAAGTGCGCCGGGTGATCGCCAAAGCCGAAACGGGCGCGCCGCACGAGGTGCTGTTGGTGCTCGATGCCAACATCGGGCAAAACGCGCTGCTGCAAGCCAAAGCGTTCGACGAGGCGATCGGGGTGACCGGCTACGTGCTCACCAAGCTCGACGGCACCGCCAAAGGCGGCGTGATCGCGGCGCTGGCGCGTAAGCACCCCAAACCCGTGCGCTTTGTGGGCGTGGGAGAAGGGATCGACGATCTCAGACCGTTCGAAGCACGGGCGTTTGCTGCGGCGATGGTGGGGTTGGAGGAAAAGTCCGTTGGGTGACCGTGTGCGCCGACACCACGAAAAGTCGTAACAGTAAAGCTCAGAGCAGCTTAATGAAAGCGGGCAAGATCCCGGGCAGAAGCAAGGTGGTGAGCAGCGCATTCAAACCCATCGCCAATGCGGAAAAGGCGCCTGCCTGTTCGCTCTCCTGAAATGCCCTTGCCGTGCCGATGCCGTGGGAGGCGATGCCGATCGCGAAACCCCGTACGGCCTGATCCTGGATGCGCAGGATTTGAAACACGTAGCGGGCGGTGACGGCGCCGAAAATTCCCGTGGTGATGACCACAACGGCGGTCAGTGAAGGCAATCCGCCCAGTTTTTCCGCAATACCCATGGCAATGGGCGTCGTGACGCTCTTGGGAGCGAGCGAAATGAGGGTTTCTTGACTGGCCCCGAAGACGGCGGCAATGCCGACGGCAGACAGTGCGGCCACCAGCGATCCCACCACCAAAGTCACCAGCAGCGGCAGCATCATCGCGCGCAAACGCTGCCATTGGGCATAGAGCGGGATCGCCAGGGCTACGGTGGCTGGTCCAAGCAAAAAATGCACGAATTGCGCGCCGTCGAAGTAGGTGGTGTAGTCGGTTTTGGTCAGTGTCAGAAAGGTCACCAAGAGGGCCACGGCGACGAGCACCGGATTGAGTAAGGGATGCTGGTTGGTGCGCTGATAGAGCCACCAGGCAGACTGATAGGCGATCATGGTGAGCGTCAATCCCAGCAAAGGGGAGGTCGAAAGATATACCCAGATTTCTAAGAGTTCGTGATTCATGATTGCTCACGGTCAGCGATGCGGCGGGTCATCAGGGTAAGCAGCCAAGAGGAAACGGCGATGGACAACACCGTGCTGATCGCGACGGCAACCAGCAAAGCGAGCCATTCCTCGCCCAGGCGCTGGAAATGCAGCATCACCCCCGTGCCTGCGGGAACAAACAGCAACGAAAGGTGTTGTAGCAATCCGTTGGCGGTGTTTTTCAGTGGTTGGGATGGCCCCTTGGTGAAAATGAATGTGGTCAGCAGCAAAGCCATGCCAAGCACTGGACCAGGCACAGGCAATTGGAGCCATCGCACCATGACTTCGCCGATCAGCTGATAGATAAGTAGAATGGTCAATGCCGGAATCATGGGGTCGTGGAGGAAAAAACGCATCGGTGGGAATTGTAGCGGTTTGTGCTGGCTCATGCACGGAATCGACGGTCAGCGGTGCTGGAGCTGATGACTGCGTATCGCTTCCAGCTGCGCCAACGGCACGAGTGCAAAAGGGTTGTCGCTGGCTTTCAACGTCGCACGTCGCTCGTCGGAGGTGTTCAACTCCCGGAGTTTGAAGGCGGGAAACTCACGATTTTTGACGCCCCAACAGCCGCGTCGCCGACACGCGCTCACAACGACTTTCCTTGCTGCTTTTCTTTTGCTGCGGCTGAAACTGGGTTCAGTACGAATGGCTTGGTGATTGCCACCTTCCGTGCGCATAATTTCTGCGGATCGAAGGCGGGAGGGTAAGCGTTGCTCGTGCATTTTGCCGATTTGCTGCACCACGCGCGGGCGCAGGGCTACGCGGTCGGGGGTTATGACGTCGTCGGGCTGGAGTTTCTCGAAGCGATCGTTGCTGCGTGTGAGCGCGATGAAGCGCCGGCTGTGTTGAGCCTGGCGGAATCGCACTTCCATTATTACGATTTTGCCACCTTGATGCCCGCGGTGGTGGAGGCTGCCAAACGATCGCGGGTGCCGATGGCCGTGCATCTGGATCACGGCATGAGCGAAGCGTCGCTGGTAGAGGCGATCCGCCGGGGCTGCAACGCGGTGATGTTCGACGGCTCGCATTTGCCGTGGGAAGAAAACGTCGCCGCCACGCGCGCGGCGGTGGCGTTGGCGCATGCTTGTGGCGTGCCGGTGGAGGGTGAACTTGGCTATGTACCCGGCGTGGAAGGGGAAGACGCGGCGCTGCACCCCGGTGAGATACGTCTGACCGAACCGCAGGACGCGGCGCGGTTCGTCGCGGCAACGGCGGTGGATTGCCTGGCGGTGTCGGTGGGCACAGTGCACGGGCGTTTTCGTGGCGAACCGCAGCTTGATTTCGCGCGGCTGGCGGCCATTCGCGATGCGGTGGCCGTGCCGTTGGTGATTCACGGCGGCACGGGGCTCAGTGACGCGCAGTACCGCGCCCTGGTGGCGCACGGCATGAGTAAGCTCAATTACTACACGGCGCTGTCCGACGCGGCGGCCAAAAGCGTAGCGCAGGCGCTGGCCGAAGGAGCCCGCGGTTACCCGCAGCTCCTGGCGGGCGTGCGGGAAGCGGTGGTTGCGGAAGTGTCGCGCATCAACCATCTGCTCGGTGCGGCGGGCCAAGCGCGTGCTGCAGCCGCTGCGTGTCGGCCGTGGCGCGAAGTGTTGCACGCCATCGCGTTCAACCTCGACCCGGCGTTGGATGACGAAGCGCAAGCGGCGCTGATCGCCCGCGGCGTAGAGCGCCTGCAGCAAATTCCCGGTGTGCGTTCGGTGGAAGTGGGGGAATCGGTGGATCCGGCGGCGCGTTACCGCTACTTCTGGAACATCCGCTTTGCGTCTGCGGCGGTGATCGCGAGCTATCGCGACCACCCCGAGCATCGCGCTTACGCCGACGGAGTGTTTCGCCCCGCGGCCAAAGACCGGCTGAGCATCGATTATTTGCTCCAAGGGCATAAACACTGACCACGGGATCAGGGCCGGTGCTCGAACACTTCCTCGGACGTTTGCGCAAACAGCAGCCGCTCGCTCTACTGCAACAGCGTCTCGGCATCCGCCGCTTCGATGCGGCTTTGGTAACGCGCCAGCGCTGCTTCGCCAAAGCGCCGGCGCAAAAGTCGCATCAGCACCGCCGCTTCGCCTTCATCACACCTGCAGCGCCTGTGGCATAATCTTTCCACCTGAACCGCCTCGATCTCTTGGATCTGTGAGCCGGCAATTTTCCACCGATACCCATCCCTGCTTCGTGCGATGACCGAGCCGAACCAACCAATTGGCATTTTCGACTCCGGGCTGGGCGGGCTGACGGTGGCGCGCGCGGTGATGGAGCGTCTGCCCAACGAGGCGATCGTGTATTTTGGCGATACGGCGCGGGTGCCGTACGGGGTAAAGTCTGCCGAAACGATCCGCCGTTATGCCGTGGAGTTGACCGAATTTTTGCTCGCGCAAGAGGTCAAGCTCCTGGTGGTGGCATGCAATTCCATGGCGGCGGTGGCGGCCGAAGCCATCGCTGCGCGCGCCGGCAAGGTGCCGGTGATCGAAGTGATCGGGGCTGGCGCCCGGGCGGCTGCCAAGGGATCGCGCACGCGCGAGGTGGCGGTGATCGGCACGCTCGCCACCATCGACAGCGGCGCCTACGCGCGGCGCATCCATGCGTATGCGCCCGACGTGCGCGTGCATGCGCGCGCTTGCCCGCTGTTCGTGCCGCTCGTGGAGGAAGGGTGGTTCGATCATCCGGTCACGGAAACGGTGGCGCGTGAGTATTTGTCGCCGTTGCTGGTGGAGCGCATCGACACCCTGGTGCTCGGTTGCACGCACTATCCGCTGCTCAAACCGGTGCTGCAGCGGGTGCTGGGCGAAGCGGTGACGTTGATCGATTCGGCCGCGACGGTGGCCGAGGAAGCCGCGGCATTGTTGGATCGTCTGAACCTGCGCCGGCAAGCCCTACTGCCGCCGGAACATCGCTTTTATGTTTCCGACGCTCCTCCACGTTTTCATACCTTGGCGGAGCGCTTTTTACAGCGCTCGTTGCCGTGGGTGGAACGGGTGGTGCTGGCCAGCGAATAGAACCCGGATCCGATCCGCATGACCGTTGTGGATGCGCGGTATGAAGCCACGATCTTAATCGGCTCGTAGCGCACGAAGGGGATGTCCATGTGGCAACCGGCGCTGGCGATTTCTGTGGGGGCGGCGGCGGGGGCGCTGCTGCGCTGGTTTCTGGGGCTCAAACTCAACGCCTGGTACCCGGCAATTCCTTTGGGAACGCTGGCGGCCAACCTCGTCGGCGGATACCTCATCGGGCTGGCGATGGCGTTTTTCGCGCACGCGCCGCACCTGCCGCCAGAGTGGCGGTTGTTGGTGATCACTGGCTTTTGCGGCGGGCTGACGACGTTTTCGACGTTTTCCGCCGAAGTGGTGACATTGCTGCAGCAAGGGCGACTGCTGCTGGCGGCAGGGACGATCGCGTTGCATCTGGTAGGGTCGTTGCTGGCCACTGTTGCCGGTCTGGCGACATGGCAGTGGCTGAGATCCGGTTGAAGGGGGTGGCATGACGCTGGGTTATCAGATCACGTTCTTTACGCGCCAGGGGGTGCGTCACAAAGGAAAACCCTTGGGAGAGTGGCTATTGCAGTTGGCCAGGGAGATGGACCTGCCCGGCGCCACCCTGTTTGTGGGCGGGGAGGGTTTTGGTCGGGATCGTAAGATCCACGCGGCGCATTTTTTTGAGCTGACCGATCAGCCGGTGGAAGTGGTGATGGTGGCAACGCCCGAGCAAGCGGAACGATTTTTGGCCCGACTGCAAGCCGAAGGGGTGCGGGTGCATTATGTCAAAGCTGCGGTGGAATTTGGGGTGATCGGGGAAGTGGATGCCTAAACGCTCAGGACACAATGGCGCGACCCCACCCCAAGGAGGGCAATTGGCTATCTCCTTTCGCCCCGGTGCGCTCGAGCCGGTGCGAAAAACGGCATGACGGCGCCTGCGGTCGGA
>FWWL01003946.1_pt1 | contig 25980 bp, 17 predicted proteins | sample 2228331 | NCBI WGS metagenome assembly FWWL01 (sample SAMEA103939775, study PRJEB20133) | metagenome | reverse complement strand
GTTTTTCAATTCTTACGGGCTTCCCATGCATTTGAAGCCGGGCAATTCCTGGATTGTCCTGGTGGGAGAAACTTCCACGTTTCGCAATCTGGCACCCGGGCAATGGGAACTCCGTTTTGACATCCCCTGAGGCTATATGCGCGTGCTGATCCTCTCCGACATTCATGCCAATCTGACTGCGCTGGAAAGTGTCTTAAAAGATGCCGGCACTGTGGATGCAGTTTGGTGCCTCGGAGATATTGTCGGGTACGGACCCGATCCCAATGAATGCGTCAACCGGGTGCGCAATCTCCCCAATCTGGTATGTGTGCTGGGAAACCATGATGCCGCAGTGCTGGGGTGGATTCCTCTAGATGCTTTCCATCAAGATGCCCGGCATGCCATCTACTGGACACGTGCGGTACTTACGAAAGAAAATCTGGAATGGCTGGCAGAATTACCCGAAAGACAGGTCGTTGGCGATTTTACCCTTGTCCACGGCAGTCCACGCAATCCTGTATGGGAATATTTGCTGGATCCCGTTAGCGCCGCCCAGAATTTTTCCTACTTTGACACCGATTTCTGTCTCATCGGGCACACTCACATCCCTTTGCAGTTTACTTGGGTTTCGGCGAATTACCCTGCTCGCTGGACCCAACCCATGGTGCGAAGACAGATCGCCCTCCGACCTCGCACCATGATTAACCCGGGTTCGGTAGGACAACCCCGCGATCACGATCCACGGGCGGCTTATGCCATTCTGGATACGGATGAACGCCTCTGGCTAGCCCGAAGAGTCGATTATGACATCGAGTCGGTACAGCAGCGTATCTTAAATGCAGAGTTACCTTCACGGCATGCCGCCCGCCTGTCCGATGGATGGTAAAAAGGGAACCTTTCAGGGGGATAACTCGTCAAAGAGACATAGGAGGATAAGATGAAACGCTTCTGGATTGCCCTGCTCGGACTGTTTTTCCTGCTCAGTGCCTGTTCTCCGGCTCGATCCGTAGCGCCCATGCCCGCGGAAGATCAGCGGAATGTGGGTGCCCCCGAATTGTCTAAAGGAATAGCGCCCGCTTATGAGGGCGTAGAGAGCGCCAGTCTGGTCTTGCCTTCCGAACCTTCTGCCGACCGTCTGGTGATTCGGAATGCCGACCTGAAAATTGTGGTCGAGGATCCTGTCTCTGCGCTGGATAAAATTACCAGAATGGCAGAAGAGATGGGCGGATTCGTGGTTCAATCGAATCTCTATAAAACCCAAACCGATGAAGGCGTGGAGATTCCCGAAGCCAGCGTAACCATTCGGGTACCCGCGGAACGCCTGAACGATGCCCTGACGCAGATTAAGGACCTCGTCAAGGATAAGAACACCGATATCCTGAGCGAGAACGTCTCCGGGCAGGACGTAACCAAAGAATACACTGATCTGAAGTCCCGCCTGACCAACCTGGAAAACGCAGAGAAACAACTCCAGCGCATCATGGAAGAAGCCACCAAGACAGAGGATGTACTGGCAGTGTACAATCAACTGGTTTCTGTGCGGGAACAAATTGAAGTCCTGAAGGGACAGATTCAGTATTACGAAGAATCCGCTGCCCTTTCGATGATTTCCGTAACTCTGCGCGCCAGTGCGGCGATCAAACCGCTGACCATTGGCAAATGGCAACCGGTGGGTGTCGCCCGGGATGCCCTGCAAGCCACGCTGAATACCCTCAAATTCCTTGCAAATGCGGTGATCTGGCTTGTACTTTACCTCGTGCCGGTAGCTGTTGTCATTATCCTGCCTGTCTGGCTGATCATCCGCGGATTGCGACGCCTCTTGCGGCGCAAACCCAAATCAGCCCAACCGGATCAATCACTCCAGGGATAAGGTCTCCACATTGAAGATCCATTGACGACCTTCAGCAGATTGAAGCGTCAGACGGGGAAAATCGGCACGAATGATGCGGATTTTCCCCGCTTTTTCTGGCAGAAGGATGCGCTGATAGGTGCTTGTTCCATCCGGCAATTCGGTAGTGAGCACAACGAGTACGCTCTGAGAGGGATCGCTGGCATCTGCTCCAGCAAGCACAGCCATCCCTTTTCCGGCAACCACTCCCTGCCAATAATTGGAAATGGCAGCATCTTCCGGACGAACCAGGCCGTCACTCCCCTCATAAATTCCGCTGGCAGATTGCCAGTCTCCCATCAATGAACTCATGGAGAAACGGGGTAATGCGGGAGCCTCTTTCAGTGCCGGGGATGCGGCGCTTTCCATTGCCGCCTGTTGGGCTTTTTGCGCCAGTTCAATTTTTTCTGTCAGGTTTTCTCGCATGCTCACATCCAGCGCAGGATCAAACAGGCTTTCTTTCATCTGCTGGATGTTGCCTGCTTCTCGAATCGGGGCTACCGCCGTAGCAGTGGCGAACGATTTAGCGGTTTGATCCGCAGGGGTGCCCTGTATCCAGCGTGAGAGAAACACCATACCGGCAAATGCCAGCAACAGAATAATCCCGATCATCAAAAATGCCTTGCGCATACGGTCCTCACCAGCGAATATCGGTGGAATATTTGAGTTCATGTTTGACTCGAGCATCCCCATTTAAGAGGGTTTGCAACTGCGTCCAACCTTCCAGAGGTGTGTTATCCAGATACTCACAATCTGGATCGCCCGGCTTATCTTTACAAGCCTGATACTGAGTCAACACCCCTAGGAACTCCACAGGGTAACCATGAGCCGTGTATCCATAAACGCTCATCAGATACCATTGTTCAGCATTGACCCCATTGTTGGAATAAATTTCCGGAACGGGATACACCGGCTTTGACCCCCAGATGACATACCAGACCTGTTCTTTGGTCCAGACACAGGATTTATTGATATCATAGCAATTGTAAGATCCACAAATGGCTCCCGGTGACGCCAGATACGGGCACCCGGGAATGGCACCGAAATTGACCATGATGGCTTCGTTCACCGAATCGTAACCATCCAGCCAGTCACGGGTGCGGGCGTAATCATTCCAGGAAAGTTCAATATCATTGGCGCCTACAGCACGGACCTGTGCAAACATGCTATTTTCGGTCAGCCATTGATTTACTGCGTTGACCATTTGCGCCCATGCCTGCCCATGGGCATAATTCACTGCACAATAATCCCCACATCCGTCATATTCATAATTGTTGGTTCCAATCCCAACCAGAACAAAGGAAGTGGTATCCTCTCCAGTACACACATAGTAACCTCTGGCAAACCACTTGACGGCTTCTGCAATTTCGTCTGTACTGGCACGTCCACCCGGATAAAACAGTTTTGTTCCATGGACCATTTGTCCGGAAGCGTTTTGAAAATAGCGTGGTCCACCAAAATCCAGAATGACCAGATTTTCCTGCGTGCCAGGCAGGGCTAGATCACGCTTTCCCAGATCACATCCGCGGTTGTACATCAAAGTTGGATCTAAGGATTTAATGTAGTAACTGGTCGTGTAAATTTCCGGGCCGTACTGATTCTTCAAGTTCAACACGACCGGCAGGTACAACCGGGACTCGGGTGTGCTTTGCTGGGCATAATAGGGAAAGGCGCTCCGGACCATCCACGGCACCAACAAAATGAGCACAAGCAACCATCGAATCCAACGTTGCATGTCTGACTCTCCTTAGAAGAACACCGGCAGAGAACAGTTATTTATCATCATAACATAAAAGAGGGAGCGTTTTTGAGAAATCTGGGCAAAGAGGATTGCTATAATGATCATCAGATATGATGGATTTTCACTGGCACCTGCAATGGCTGGAAATTTATTTAGCCCTTTCCGAACCACAACTCGTGTCTATCACCAGTCGTAGAGATTATTCATCTGCCGGTGAAATCCTGCTTCAACTGAAGGAAGGCAATCTGGACGCATATCTTTGGATCCTGCAACACCCCGATGAGCAGGTGCGCATCCATGGAGTACACACATTTCTGGCTTTCCTGAAAGAATGTGATCCTCTCCAGCGATTGGGAATCCTGAAAGCCCTGCAAGCCACTTCACCTTCCCGATACCTGCCCGCTTTTCAAGATCTGCAAGGGAGATGGGAAGAGGAAAGCAAATCGGGATGTGCCTCGCAAAACATGAAAACACCCTTTTCATCCACCTGCTATAAAGTTCCCCTCTCGCCGGGATGTATATGCTGGATGTCTATTGAAAGTTTCTGGGTGTTGAAACTGTTACCCTGCTTCCCACTCACACAAATAGACCCTTGACAGACACCAACAGGACAATATAATTACAGGCAGATGATGCGGGTGTCGCCAAGTGGTAAGGCAGTAGCTTCCCAAGTTACCATTCGTGGGTTCGAATCCCATCACCCGCTCTGCAACTGCCCGTAAAACGGGCAGTTTCGCTTTCTTCGAGAGACTCTCCATGCCTTCTTTTGAACTGTTTCGCTCCATTCGTTGTTTCCTGCTCGATCTCGATGGTACCTTCTACCTCGGCAATCAACTCCTGCCGGGCGCCCGGGATTTAATTGAATATTTTGAAGCCAAAGGCATGGAATACCTCTTCCTGACAAATAATTCTTCCCGCAATCCCCGCAGATATCTGGAACGCCTTCAAGGATTTGGCATCCCCGTTCAACTCAAACATATCTTTACCTCGGCAGATGCTACCCTATACTACCTTCATCGGCATTTCCCTGAAAAGCGTCTGTATCTCGTCGGTACGCCGGATCTGGAAGAACAATTTCAGCAAGCCGGTTTCATTCTGACCAATGAAACCCCCGAAGCGGTAGTGATTGGGTTTGATACAACCCTCACCTATGACAAATTATGGAAACTGTGCAGATGGGTCTCACAGGGATTGCCATATATCGCAACCCATCCAGACATCAACTGCCCCACCGAGGATGGCTTTATGCCCGACATCGGTGCAGTCATGGCTTTTGTGCAGGCATCCACTGGACGCCTTCCGGATGTAATTATTGGGAAACCCTACCCACCGATGGTAGAAGCCTTATGCCAGAAACTGGCTTTGTCTCCAGAGCAGTTATGTATGGTCGGCGATCGTCTGTATACCGACATTGCGATGAAAGATGCTGGCGTGCATACGGTTCTGGTTCTGAGTGGTGAGACACAACCAGAAGATTTGATTTCCTCACCTTTTAAACCCGATTTTGTATTTTCGAACTTAGCCGGTTTGCTTGACGCGTTACAAGAAGTCTTATCATAGAAAGAGCAAATCCGTCCCTCTTTGCAAAACTGCAAAGTAATTGAAGGGCATAGGAAAGGCAAGAACCCCAATTTTTTAAGTACAATATACGTGTAGCGGATTAGACTTTCCCGCCCTGAGGGAAAGGGAAACCTGTTGAAACCAATCGGGAGTGAAAACATTACCATGGCAGGACAAAAGAACATTCTTTATGTGGAAGACAATCCAGATAACCGCATGCTGGTAAGAAGGCTGCTGACAGCATATGGTTATGAGGTCATCGAAGCCGAGAATGCCACTCGAGCAATGGAAATTCTGAAAACCATGAAGCCGGTGCTCATTCTGATGGATATCAACATGCCGGATATCGATGGTTATACCCTGACCAACCAGATCAAATCTGATCCCGAATTGTTCAACATTCCGGTCATTGCTATCACAGCCAATGTGATGAAAGGCGATCGCGAGCGCACACTGGATGCCGGCTGCGATGGGTATATTGAAAAACCCATTGACGTGGATCGTTTCTTAGAGCAAATCGAACGTTTTCTTGCCTGATTGGTATTCATCCTGCAACTCTTTGATTATGGTTCTCTGTAAGGAACGTAAACTCCTATGACTGATAAAACCGTCCTCGTCGTTGAAGATAATGTATCCAACTTCGTGTTAATTGCCCGAATGCTGGGCTTCCTTGGCATTCACTGCGAATGGAAAACCAGTGGCTATGAAGTGGTCGAATACGCCGATACTCTCCCCAAACTGGATCTCATCCTCATGGATATTCGGTTGCCTTACGAAGACGGATACGGTGCATTAAAGAAAATTCGCCAATCCGAACGGCTGAAAAACATTCCGGTGATTGCCGTCACAGCCGAAGCCAGTCTGGAGCAAATGGAAAAAGCGCGTAAAGCAGGTTTCGATGGCTTCCTCGGAAAGCCGTTAGATCCAGATAAGTTCCCCGATCAGATTCAGCGCATCCTCAACGGGGAATCGGTTTGGGAAATGAACTACTAAGGAGTGAAGCATGGAGCGGTTGAAGCAGGTGTGGAGCGGGGTGAAGAGCGCGGTACAGGAGTGGGTCAAAGCCATCATTGCTTTATTCCGCCAGAATTCGCTTCGCCGTACCCTTGTTCTGGCAGTATTACTGGTCTCGTTGATTCCTGTTCTTCTGATTGGAGGCATTTCTTACTGGCGCACCCGCGCACAAATCCTCTCCCTGGTTACCAATCAAATTTCCAATCTTGCCGACTACACAACGAATCAGTTGGGCAATTTTGTTTTCAACAAACAGAGTGCCCTGTACACGTACTCCGTTGCAGACACGTTTACCGTCAATACATTAGCGGCTCTCAAAGAAGAAATGCCATTACCTGAAAAAACGGCTGCCATCGTCAATCTGCGTTCCCAGATGAAGCAAATCGCGATGGGTAATGAAAGCGAACCGGCTTTCTCGGTAGTTTTCCTGATGAAACAGGATGGCACAGTCGTTGCCGCAAGCGACCAAACCTTCATCAACAATCTTTTTGGAAATGCCCCGGTTAACCATCCATTGATCGTTTCACAGTTTGGTATTCAGGCAGTAAAGGCTGTCATTAATCCTTTCGAGACTTCCACCTTAAGAACCCAGTTGTATTTAATTGTTTCCCAGCCTGTGCGCATTACTGGGCTGGAAGAACCCTTAACTCTTTACGGAATTTCCTCGAGTACATTGTTCAACCGCGCATTGAATCTCGCTGCCAGTTTCTACCCAGACTCGCATGCCGTGCTGATTTTCCCAGATGGAAAAATTTACGAAAGCACCAGCACCATTACCGGTTTGAGAGAACTAACCGAAAATCCATCCCTGGTAAGCAAGATTTCAGAGAATGAGCAGGAAGGACTGAGAACCAGGGTTCAGGAAGTCTCAACATGGGAAAATGAAAATGGCTTTGCCGGGATCCGACGGATTCCGAACTCCGACCTGTACTTTGCCATCGTGACACCTTTCCGGGTGGTTTATGGGAATATCGGGGTACTGGACTCGTTCACCCGAAACACACTTCTGGCTATCCTCGCAGTTCTGGGCGTGATGACCTACGCTGGCGCCCGATGGATCGTGAATCCCCTGCTTCACTTGAGCGAAGTAGCCAGAGCACTGGCATCCGGAAATTTCAATGTGCGGACACAGGTCCGCCGCTCTGACGAGGTAGGACTGTTAGCGTCTGCGATGAACCAGATGGCAGATCAGTTAGCCAATCTGTACACCTCGCTGGAACAAGCCGTTGAAGCCCGCACAAGGCAATTACGCACCGCCTCCGAAGTTGCTCAACTGGTGATTTCATCGACCAGCCTGGGTGAAATCCTGGATCGCACTGTAGAACTTGTCAATGAGCGTTTCAATCTCTATCACGCAGCAATTTATCTGAAAGATCAGACAGGAACCATGCTGGTGCTGAGTGAAACCAGCGGTGTCTCCTCAGAAGAAAGAAAACTGCAAACCCCTCATATTCCCATCACCAGCGATACCCCACCCGCTGAGGTGGTACGCAACCGTCGTGCCATTGCAGTAAATCGCCCAGGGGAAGAAAAATTCCTGGCAGATCCACTGTTACCAGAAAGCCAGTCCCAAGCCTTTATCCCCATCGCCTTTGCAGATGAAGTCCTCGGAGTACTTGAACTGCACCAGTCTGCTCCAGAAGGTTTTGATGAAGATACCCTCTTCGTCATGCAAACACTGGCAAACCAGATAGCCGCTGCCCTGCGGAACATCCGCACACTGGAAGCCACACAGTTCAACCTGGAAGAAACCAACCTGATCAACCAGGCAACAAGGCAAATTTCCGAAGCCCAAACCGAAGAAGAAGTAGTGCAGAGCATTCTTCAAATCATGCCCCGCATTCCCCATTATGCTGCACTCCTCTCTCTGGATCGGAATTTCTTCCATATCCAAGCCTTGTACGATCCTCGCGCTTTACGTTTTGAACGAGCATTGTCCTCGATTGATATCCCCGCCTCTCGCGCCCTGGAATCACTCACCCGCGGTGCCCCCATTTTTGTAGAAGATATTCACCTGTCCTCTGAATACGAAAATCTGTTATCTTTCTTCCTGCGCAGAGGCTGTAAATCCGCCGTTCTCCTGCCCATGTTGAAAGGCGGCAAAGTTGCCTATGTGTACATCCTGGCATTTACGCCTGAGGAAGAAATTAACCAGGCAATTTTGCAACCTTTCATCAACCTTGCTGAAGTTGTCAAGGCGACTCTGGAAAAGTTCTTTGTGTTAGAGAACTTACGCTTCCGACTGAATGAGTTACAGATTCTGGCAAATTTCAGCCGCATTACAATTGATGAGGACAACCCAGAGAAACTGTACCGTGCGCTTTACGAACAAATCAGCGACAACTTCGGAAGCGATTTGGGATTCATCATTGCCACTTACGATGAAAATCGGGGCGAAATTAAATTCCCATTTGCCATTGAAAATGATGAAGTCCTTAAGATCGACCCAATGCCCCTGGGGGAAGGGTTGACTTCCTACATCATCAAAAACCAACAGCCACTGTTAATCAACAATGAAGAGGAACGCCGGGCACTGGAATTAAATACCCGTATTGTGGGTAAACCCGCCCGATCATGGTTGGGGGTGCCTCTCATGACCGGCGGTAAACTACTCGGAGCCATGATTTTACAGGATCAGGAGCATGAAGACCGCTTTACCGAGTACGATTTGAATTTGATCATGACTCTTGCGCCTCAGGTGGCTACAGCAATCCGCAATGCCCAATTGCTTCAGGAAATGCAAGAAGCCCTGCGTGCCTACGACTACGAGCGTTTGCTGTTGCAGACATGGCTGACCCACAGTCCCGACTCCATTGCCATTAAAGACCGTGAGGCACGCTACCAGCGCGTCAGTCTGTATTACGCCAACATGCAAGGAATGTCTCCAGAAGACATGCTTGGCAAGACAGACTACGACGTGTTCACCAACAAAGAAGAAGCCGAGAAGGCTATCGAGACCGATAAACGGGTAATGGAGATGGGGAGACCTTACATCGAGGATATTCGTGGATCAGCCAATGATTACTACCGCGTCTCCCGCATCCCGGTGGTCAATCAAAATGGGGAGGTTGTGGGGCTGATCACCATCAGCCGCGACGTTTCGGACATCTTCCGTGCCCAACAGGAAATGCAAAAACGCGCTTATCAGGTACAAACCACCGCAGAGATCGCACGCGACATTACTGGCACGCTTAACATTGATGAACTGCTCGCCAAGGTGGTTAATCTGGTTCGCGACCGCTTCGGTTTCTATCATGCTTCGATCTTCTTGCTGGACAGCGAACGACAATACGCGGTGTTGCGTGAGTCCACGGGAGAAGCCGGGCGCATCATGAAAGAACGTGGACACCGTCTGGCGGTCGGGTCGCGCTCGATTGTGGGTCAGGCTACCTATCGTGGGGAAGCCATCATTGTCGAAGATGTGACCCTGGATCCCACCCACTTGCCCAACCCTCTCTTGCCGGATACACGCGCAGAACTGGCGATCCCGCTCAAATTTGCCAATGAGGTGATCGGAGCGCTGGACGTCCAAAGCACCCAACCCAATATCTTCACTGATGAAGACATCGAGATTTTGGGCATTCTGGCAGATCAGTTGGCATCGGCTATTCACAATGCCGAACTGTACGAAAAAGCCCAGGATCTGATCTCCCGTCACCGTCTGTTGAACCGCATCAACCTGATTGGTACCTCTGCACAAACCTTAAACGAAGCCTTGATGGAAATCGTCAACCAGTTGATTGACTTGCAGATTGCGGATGCAGTCAATATCCGCTTGCTCAATCCCGCTGGTCAACTCGAATTAGCCGTAATGAACGGATATGGGGTAAAGAAACCTACCCTGCTTATCGGCGCAGATGAAGGCTTACAAGGTGCCTGTCTTGCTGAAAAACGCGGGTTGCGCGTTGGCGATGCTTCTGAAGATCCGCGTTGCACTGAACTGGGAGAAGATACCCACTCCGTGATGGCAATTCCCATGCTGTTCGGCGAAGAGCCTTTGGGCGTGATTACCTTTGAAGCCAAAACAGCCTACGCTTTCGATGATAATGACCTCGAGGTGATGACATCGCTGGCAAACAACCTCTCCGGGGTGATCATGTCCTGGCGTCTGGTACAGCAGGTAAGCCAGCAGGTAGAGCGGCAGAAACTTCTTTTCGAAGCCACATCCCGAATTCGCCGTTCCATGGACATTCCTGAAATCCTGAAGACCTCGGTTGTGGAAACGGTGCGGGTTCTGGGCGCCCGGCGCGCGCAAATCCGGCTAACCATCTCAGAAGGCAATGCCAAGCCAGGGGAAAAGGGAAACGGACATAACGGCAACCACCCGGTGGAGTAAGGTATGGATACTTACGATAAACTCTTTCCCGATTATACGCCGCCTGCCCTGTTGAAAAAGGGCGGGATGGAAATCTTGCGCGAGCGCATTCTCCAGAGCATTCTGTTGATGCTCAGCACTTCCGGCATCCTGTTTGTCCTCTACCTCTATCAGTCTTTTACTGCCCGAGGGCTGGACAGGCTGGGCATTGCTGTAGTTGTGTACTATGTCTTGCTCGTCCTTTTCACCGTAAACCGCAACTGGAATCCATCCTTCCGCGCCCTTCTGGTGATACTGCTTCCCTACATCATCGGGATCATTTTCTTCATGCAATACAGCGCAATTTCAGAACTGCGTTTCTTCTTTGCAGTATCCACCATCCTCAGCGCCGTACTGATGAACACGGGCGGATTTATCGGCACAATTACCTTGAATCTGCTCACCATGATTGCCTTCAACTTTGCCCAGGAAAATGGGTTGATCTTTATCAACTCTACCGGATACACAAACCTCAACTGGGGTTTTAACTTCCTGCTTTACCTGCTCTTTGGTGTAGGCGCAGGTGGAGCGATGCGTATCTTGGTCAGCAATGTAGAACAAAACTTGAGTGAAAAAGAAAAACTTGCGTCAGATCTTGAAAGCCAGCAGAGCGTTCTGGAAAAAACCATTCGGGAACGCACGGAGGATGTTCAGCGGCGTGTGAGTCAGTTGCGCACAGCGGCAGAAATCTCCCGCGCCATCAGCCGGATTACAGATCCCGATACCCTGTTGCAGCAAGTGGCAGATCTTATCCAACAGCGTTTTGGACTGTACTATGTAGGCATTTTCATGATAGAGCCTTCCCATCGCTATGCTGTTTTGCAAGCCGGAACGGGAGAGGCAGGACGCACCATGAAGGAACAAAAACACCGCCTTCTGATTGGCGGAACTTCGATGATCGGCTGGTGTATCAACAATCGTCAACCCCGCATTGCTCTGGATACAGGGCGAGAGGCAGTCCGCTTTAATAACCCCTTGTTACCGAATACCCGCTCCGAACTGGCTCTGCCAATTTTAAGCCGCGAGGAAGTCCTTGGAGCAATGACCATTCAATCGGATCAGCCAAACGCTTTCGACCAGAACGACATCATCGTTCTACAAGGTATTGCCGACAGTCTGGCGATTGCGATCGAAAACAGCCGTTTGTTCGCAGAGATGCACCGTAATCTGGAGGAAATTCGCTCGCTGAACCGTGCCCTTGTCCAGGACACGTGGAGCCGTGTGTTGCAGGAAGAAGAAATCACCTCTTCCGAATACACTGTGGGCGGTGCACCTGGTGAAGGAACGAATAAGGTGAATATTCCCATCACCCTGCGCGATCAAACGCTGGGGTATCTGGAAGTTGAACTGGATAAACACGAACTTTCGGAAGAAGAAGCCACCCTTTTGGAAGCCATATCGACCCAAACGGCTCTGGCGCTTGAAAATGCCCGTCTGGTGCGAGAGTCGGAACGACGCGTGTATCAGGAACGCAAGTTGAACGAGATCACCGCCCAGTTCGTACGCGCCGCAGACGTGGAAAGCATTTTACGTACTGCCGTAGAACAGTTAGTCCAGTTGCCATCCATCGCCGAGGTTTCTGTGCAACTGGTAACTCCCGAATCCGCCCTTGAAACCCCTGACATTTATCGGAACAATGGGCAGGAGGAGTAAAAGATGAACCTTTTGAGATATCTACGCCCGAATGAACTCCCACCATACCTGCAGGAATTGCCTCCGCTTCAACAGCACCGGGAAATTGTGCTACAAAACGCTCTGAATTTTCTCACGCTGTTTTACCTGGCTGGGGCTGGAATCTTAAGGGTGCTGTTCCCCAATTATATGAACCTGGCAACACAAAGCCTGTTCGTCGGGTTGGGGTTGGGAATTTTGGCTCTGATTCGCCGTATCCCCTTCAACTGGCGCGCGATGGCGGTATTACTGGTATTTGCCGTAACGGGAACATCGGATTTACTCGCCAACGGGCTGAACGGCAATGGAATGTTTTATCTGTTCACGTTTGCCCTGCTCTCTACGACTTTCTATGGTACCGTAACTGGCATTGTCCTCACAGCCCTGACAGCCATTGGTGAACTCACCATCGGCATCATGATGACCACCGGCGCCCTCCAGACACCCGTAGAACGGATTGCCGGATCCAACCAACTGGTTGCCTGGATATTCCATCTGATTGCTTTTGTGGTGAGCGCAGGGGTATTACTACCAACAATCCATGAATTAACTCTGGGATTTTCTAAACGACTATCCGAGAAGGAAAATACCATAAACTCACTGGAACACGATCGCACAAACCTGGAAAACGCGCTGCGCGCTTTAAATGCTGAAAGCAAGAAACGCAACGCCATGGATGAAGCCAGCCGCAACGTCCTTTGGAGTGTGTATCCGGAAACCACATTGGAATCCATGCTTCCAAAAGCCGTAAACGTCATCAAGGAGCAATTCGGGCTGTATCATGTAGGCATCTTTTTGTTGGATGATAAAGGGGAGTACGCCGTATTGCGTGCGGCGACCGGTGAAGTGGGCAAGATGATGCTGGAGAACCAGCACCGCCTGCGCGTAGGACAGGTTGGCATCGTTGGACACGCCGCCGCAACTGGAGAGCCCAACATCAGCCCGAACGTCGATGAAGACCCCCAGCACTATCCCAACCCCCTCTTACCCGAGACCCGCTCAGAAGCAGCATTGCCCCTCCGTGTGGAAGGACGTCTGATTGGCGTGCTGGATCTGCAAAGCACCGAAATTGGCGCATCATTTGTGGACAAAATGGAAACCATGAAAGACGTCGCTGATCAACTCTCCATCTTGATTGAAAGAGTTGGGTTGATGGAGAAGTTGCAGGCGTCCCTGAGAGAGATGGAAGAAAACACCCGGCAAGCAGTACGTTCGGGATGGATGCAATTCTTCCGGAATAAAAAACGGCAACGGTATGCTTTCAACATGCGTGCCAGCAACACGTCCTCATTGCCATCAAATGGTCATGAAATGGGTGATTCGGGTAGTGGCACCACCCTAACAGTACCCATCAAAATCCGGAATGAAACGCTTGGGGTAGTCAACTTGAAGTTTGCCACCGGCAGAGTCCCCCCGGAGGTTGCCAATCTGGTTGAGCAGGCAGTCAACCGCATGGCAATTTCGCTGGATAACGTGCGTCTTCTGGAAGAGATTCAAATGCGCGCAGAACGTGAGCAAATCGTCAGTGAGATTGCCGCCAAAGTCCGTGCTACCAACGAAATTGAAAAAATTCTGGAAATTACCGCTCAGGAAATTGGGCGTTCCCTGGGAGCCTCTGATGTCGTGGTACATCTGGATACCCGCAAATAAAGGTGCCCAACCCAGGCAGGAGGAAAAATGGCAGTAATTAATCCACCAACTTCTCCACGAAACACTCTCTCGGTCGAAGGACGAGCCCTGGACATCATCCAGGTATCCCTTGTATTTAACAGTTTGATTGGGGCGATTTCAGCAGTGGGCATGCTGTTGTTTTTGATTAACGGAATTCAACAGATGTCCTGGCAATTTTACACGCTGGCTGGATTTTCCCTGCTCTCATTCTTATTTACCCTTAGAACTGTCCTTAAAAACGCCCGTGGAGAGTATTCCGATCAGGATTTAGGCTGGGTGAATGGTTTATTCTCTCTGCTGGGAGTTGCCATTGCGCTGTTGGTGGACGGTGCCGGATTGTTAATCGCAATCAATTACATCATTATTGCGCTCTCCCTGACATCTACCCTGGGATTGTTCCGCTCAGGCACCTCCTCACTTTTCCTGGGATTGACCACTGCTTCTATCGCCGCGTTAGCAGGGGCTTTAAGCCCATTTCCACAAGTGCAAAGTGAAACCTCAATCGTCATTCTCATCGCTTTCCTGGCAATGGCGGTGATGGTGTTCTTCCTGCTCGGAATCACCCAATTCATCACCACCACTTTGCAGATCCGTCTGGTTACGGCATTTCTGGCTGTGTTGATCATTCCTCTGGCGATTGCCACCACAGCGCTTTCCGAAACTGCCGTCAGTACCAACCGCAGTCAGATTCAAGCAAACATGATGGACGCCGCGGATGAAGTTGCCCTCAGTCTGGATCGTTTCTTTGAAAATAACCTGAAGGTGATTCAGCAGGAAGCCAAAGCCGATATATTCTCCCGATACTTCGAGAATCTTAAAACCGGAAAACAGGAAGAACTGGATACGGCCGAAATTCGCATGATTTTCCGCGTTCTGGAACTTCGCGAGTCCAGTGAGCGGGCTTACCTTTCTTCCTACGCTTTGCTGAATGCCGGTGGTTACAACGTCTATGACACCGTTCAAGCCAACCGTGGCAGGTATGAAGGGCGACGGGATTACTTCCTGGTGCCATTCACCACCGGTAAGCCCTATGTTTCACCGGTTACGTTCAATTTAGACGGCACCAGTTATTTTCATTTCTCAGCGCCGATTTATAACAATCAAAACGAAGTAGTGGGAGTGCTGAGAGCCACCTACAATACCCTAGTGCTTCAACGATATGTAACGAACTATGCTGGGTTTGGGGGTCCCAACACCCATGTCATCATTTTCGATGAAAATCTGGTACGGTTAGCCGATACCTACCAGCCAGAGATGATCTTTACTACCGTGACGGCTTTAACCCCTGAACAACGCGCCGAGTTGATCATTCAAAAACGCATTCCCGATCTTCCCATGATTCGCCCGGTGTACAATGCCGACCTGGCACGCTTTTTACAGACTTCCGAATTGAATAAAGGTGCCATTCTGGAAATCGGAGGGGAAGGAAACGAGGCTCAAGAAAAACCCGAAATTGCGGGGGTTTCTTCTATGAATATGAGACCCTGGAAGGTAGTATTTTTCCAGGCTGAGTTTGATGAAACTCCATATCGGAAAAGCCAGGCAAGAGTGGCAACAATCATTGCCACACTCCTGGCATACGGTCTGGGTTTTGCGGCAGTGGGTGTTTCCAACATCCTGGCTTCTCCTTTGAGAGACCTGGCAAATGTAGCCCGCCGTCTTGCTAATGGAGACCTGAAAGCCCGTTCAGAAGTTCGCACTTCGGATGAGTTTGGGATGCTAGCTTCGGTCTTCAATCAGACGGCTGAACAACTGGAAAAACTGGTCACAGAACTGGAAGAGCGGGTTGCCCAGCGTACAGCAGAACTGGAACGCCGTAATCAGGCATTGACCTACCGCACCAATCAGTTGAATACCATCGCGCAGGTGGCGCGCGGTATCGTTTCGGCACAGGAATTAACCCGTTTCCTGGAAAACGTCACCGAATTAATCAGCGATCGTTTTGGGTTTTACCATGTCGGTATCTTCTTGCTTGACGCTAACCGAGAGTATGCTGTGTTGCGTGCGGCGAACAGCCCGGGCGGAAAACGCATGCTGGCACGTTCCCACATGTTGAAAGTAGGTCAGACAGGTATCGTGGGTTATGTAACCTCCAGAGGGGAACCCAGAATTGCTCTGGATGTGGGTCAGGATGCAGTGTTCTTTAATAACCCCGATCTACCCACCACACGGTCTGAAATGGCGCTGCCCCTTAAGGTGGGTGATGAAATCATCGGCGCGCTGGATGTGCAGAGTGAATTGCCCAATGCCTTCAGCGAAGAAGATTTGAGCGTGTTCACCACACTGGCAGATCAGGTGGCGATTGCGATTTACAACAACCAGTTATATAACGAGACCCTGAAAGCGCTGGCTGAAGCCCAGCAACTGCACCGTCAGTACCTTCAGCAAGAGTGGGCAAAAGAAGTTCGTACTCACCAGCATCGCGGTTACAGGTATTCCGCGAAAGGCATTGAGCCTATTCATGAAGCGCTGGACTTAAAGGATGTGGAGTTTGTTTATCAAACCGGGAAACCCTATATCTTTACCGAAGCACTCAGTGACAACACCCAGCGGGCTGTTCTGGCAGTTCCCATCAGCATCCGCGGCGAGATCATCGGAGTCATCCGCGTGCAGGATCAGGGAGAAGCGCGGGTGTGGTCAGACAACGAATTACAGGCTGTTCAGGATGTCGCCCAGCAAGTTGGCGTGGCACTGGAAACCGCACGTCTGTTTGAGAAAACCGTACACCGTGCCGAGCGTGAACGCCGGGTGCTGGAGATCACCGGTAAGATTCGCTCCACGAATGATCCGCAGGAAATGTTGCAAATTGCTGCAGCAGAACTGCAACGGGTGCTGGGCGCTTCAAAGGCGCAAATTTTCCTGCTCTCCGAAGATGCAGAAGAACCTTCTGCGCACGGAAACGGCAATGGTTCAAATAACGGGAATCAGTAGGAGGGGAATATGGCTTATATCATTGCCATAGCCAATGAAAAAGGAGGGGTTGCCAAAACCACCACCGCCGTCTCATTGGGGGCGGCGCTGGTCGAGGCAGGGCAAACCGTTTTACTGGTGGACTTAGATCCACAAGCCAATTTGAGTATGGCGGTGGGGATTGAACCAGTACCGTCATCTAAATCCATCATGAGTGTGTTCCAAGACGCCGGTTCTCTAAAGGAACACCAGATAGAAACCGGCATCCCCGGGCTGGATATCATTCCTGCAGCATTTGACCTGGGAATGGCAGAACGGTTTCTCCCGATCCGCAGTGGTTACGAAACCCTCCTTCGCCGCCTCATGCGAACACCTGACTGGAAATATGACACCATCCTACTGGACTGCCCTCCTTTCCTGGGTGCGTTGACCATGAACGCGCTCACCGCTGCGGATATGCTTATCATGCCCACACAGGCAGAATACTTCTCGGTGAGCGCTCTACGAACAATGATGGGGTTGATTCGAAAAATCCGTAACGAACACAATCCCCAATTACTTTACCGTCTTTTACTCACCATGTACGACCGCCGAAATCGCATTCATCGCACCCTGGCAGAACAATTACGTGTCACCTTTGGCAATGGCGTCCTGGAAACGATGATCGAAGTGGATACCCGTCTGCGGGAAAGCGCCATTGCAGGGTTACCGATTATTTATCATTCCCCCCACAGCAGGTCTGCGCTGCAATACCGTGCCCTCAGTCAGGAGATCTTAACGTATGTCAAAGAAACGTCTGCAGAACCGGCTTAATCATCTCTTCTCCAGCATCACCCATGAGGTGGAGCCTTCCCCTGCTTTACAGGGAGGCTCTATCCGTCCGCAGGGATGGACATGGGAAGCCGATGAGCATGGTCATTACTGCTCCGTAAGCCCGGAGATGGGGCAGATTCTGGGATTCTCGGTTGACGAAGTTCTGGGAAAACCCTTTTACCGCCATCTTCTGGATGAGGAAATTTTTGCTGATTTCAGCACAGTTCAACCTCATTCTTTACCCATCGAGTTTTCGGTTCGTATTCAGGACGTTCAGGGCAACTGGCATCGAGCAACGTTGAGCATCCTTTCCGCCCCGGATGACCATCAATCCACCTGGAAAGGAACCGTCGTCCTGCTTCCAGAAGAAGCGGGAAAAACCGTTCCCGCTCCACAGCCTCCTGCTCCTGCCGTTGAGGCAAAACCCCGGATTCCATCCCCTTCGAGAAAGCCCTCAACTCCATTGACTCCAGCCAAACCTTTTACACCCGCTTTTATCGCCGGTGGAAAAATTTTCGGATTCGCTGCAGAAAATGGGGAAACTCATCAGGTAACGGCTCCTTCCACCCCCCTGGCGATGGAAAGTTTGCGACAGAGAAATCCTGTTGTCGTCACGGCACAGGAGGGACTGCCGGCTACCATTGCAGTACCGCAAAAAGCGGGAGAATACGGCAGACTGTTACTGGAAGTCATTGACGAGAATCCACAGCGGATTTGGAATGATGAAGAGTATCAACTGGTGCTGGAAGTTGCCTCCCAACTGGCACTGGCGCTGGAGAATGCCCGCCTTTACAATGCCGCCCAACAGGAACTGGCAGAGCGTGTGCGCGCAGAGCAGGAAATTCTCCATCGCAATCAGGATCTGGCGACCCTGAACCGCATTGGTCAGCGCCTGACCAGCCTGAGATCCCATGAAGAGATCTACCAGACCTTTGCCGAAATGGCAAAAGAGGTATTAAACGACCAAAACCTGTTCATTGCGGTAGCAGATGAGCATTACCAGACCCTTTCCTTCCCTGTCTATCGAGAGGATGGGGTGGATATCCTCTTAACAGAACGCCCATTCGGCAAAGGGTTACCCGAAGCGCTGATTCAGCATGCCCGTCCGGTCCTTTTCAAAGACAACGTTGCCCGACAGATTGCCCAGTTCGAGTGTGAACTGCCCAAACGGCTTCCGAAGAGTCTGCTGGCAATTCCGATTCTGGTCAATGAACGTCCGCGTGGAGTACTGGTACTTCAGGATTATGAAAAAGAAAACGCGCCACAGTTTGATGAAGTCCATGTAGAATTGCTCTCGACCGCAGCATCCCAGGTCTCGACAGCACTGGAAAACGCGACCCTGTTCCTGCAAATGCAGGAAACCCTGAAAGCGCTGGAAAACCGCGAGCGTTACCAGGCTGGTGTGGCGCGATCTGCGGCTACGCTGTCCGAAGCCGGTACCCAGGCTTTGGGAGACGTATTAAAGTACCTCGGACAGGCAGCGCAAGCCTCACGGGTTTACTTCCTGCAATTCTCCGAAGGAGTCACATCCTGTTGGACGTTGGTGGAAGACTGGACTTCCCCCATCGTGGCTTACCTGCTGGATCCCTCAAAAATTCACACCATCCCTGCCGAATTATTCGCCAATCTGGTAGGTACCCTGCGAACCGAGGGCTGGGTCATTCCAACGGATCTCACCACCGATGACCTCGCCGCCCAGTTCTTTACTTCCCAGGGAATTCAATCGGCATTAATTTTAGGAATCCAAGGGAAGACCACCATGCCCGACCTGCTCATCTTTGAGCATGTGGAAGCACACAGGTGGACCCAGGATGAAATCAACGCCCTGCGGGTAGCCGCAGAAGCCATTGCCAACACCTTCGTCCGCGAAGACCTGCTGGTCCAGTTACGCGCTAACCTGGATGAAACCGAAAGCCTGTACAAAGCCAGCAATCAACTGGTGGTTGCCAGCGATTTCCAGGAAATGCTTAACGCGGTAATCTCCGGCGTCCACATGCCCGATATTAATCGCGGTGTGATGCTCCTGTTTGAATTGGACAGTTATCAGCGCATCAGCCGGGTGACCGTCCAGGCAAACTGGTACAGTGGTCGCGGTACTCCGCCGCCACAGATCGGCACAGAATTCCCACGCGTTATTTACGAACGCCCGCTTCAAACCAATTCGCAATACTACTTTGAGAGTCTGGAAGAAGCCGTCTTTGACGAAGCCCTGAAACAAGACCTCTTAAAGCAAAATGTTCGTTCTCTAGCCATACTGCCCATGTGGGCAGGCAAACGGCAAATCGGCGTGGTTTTACTGGAAGGAGAACAAAAACGTGCCTTCTCCCCACGCGAAAAACGCCTGTTGCCGCCATTGATTGACCAGTTGACCATCGTAGTGGAAAACCTGCGTCTGTTTGAGCAGACCCAGCAAGCCCTGAAAGAAACTGCGCGGTTGTATAACATCTCCTCCGAGATTGCCGCGGCGGCAGATCCCGACGCGATGGTAGACCTCGTGATCCGCGAAGCCCTTCCGCATGGAGCAGAAGCCGTTGCAATTCATCTGACCACCAGCACAGAAGGCGAAATCAATGAAATCGAGGTTGCCGCCTACCACAGCATTACCGGACGAACCCAGTTCAAAGGTTCTCGCCTTCGCGCCTCGGATGTTCCCATCTTGTTTGGGTTGCCAGACGAAGGCATCTCCTTTGCTCATATTGACGATGGCACTCTCGACCGGATTTCTGCTACTACTTTGAAGCAGTTTGGTATCCAATCGGGCATTATTGTACCCCTGCGTACCGGTGGGCGAACCATTGGGGTCATGGGAGCATTTTCCAGCCAATCTGTTCAGTACGATCCGTCAGAAATTCGCGTTTTCCAGACGGTTGCGAACGGTATTGCAGTGGCTATTGAAAAGATTCGCCTGCTTCAGCAAGCCGAACGCCGTGCGCTGGAATTGCAGACCGCCGCAGAAATTGCCCGCGATACCACCAGCACACTCTCAACCGACATTCTGCTGCGCCGCATTGTGACTCTGGTGGTGGAACGCTTCAACCTGTATCAGGCATCCATCTTCCTGCTGGATGATACCGGCACGTATGCTGTAGTCCGTGAGTCCTATGGACCTGCCGCTGAACAGTTGAAGGAACGAAAACACAGACTGGCGGTCGGTTCGCGTTCGGTAGTCGGTACGGTCACCTCGACCGGGGAACCGTTCATCTTGAACGATGTGACCACTTCGACCATGTATTACCCGAATCCGCTCCTCCCAGAAACCCGCTCAGAGATGGCTTTGCCGCTCAAACTGGGTAACCGCGTCATCGGTGCGCTGGATCTGCAATCCAGAAACCTGAATGCCTTCCGCAAAGATGAATTGAGCGTGTTAACCATTCTGGCAGATCAGATTGCCGTGGCAATCGAAAATGCCCGGGCGTACGAGCTGGCACAGAAAGCGGTGGAAGAGATGCGCGAGGTGGACCGCGTCAAGAGCCAGTTCCTTGCCAACATGAGCCACGAACTGCGCACCCCGTTGAACTCCATCATTGGCTTCTCACGGGTCATTCTGCGCGGCATTGATGGTCCCATCAACGAGACCCAACAACAAGACCTTACGGCGATTTACAACTCCGGTCAGCACCTGCTCAACTTGATTAACGACATTCTCGACCTCTCCAAGATTGAAGCCGGTAAGATGGAACTGTCCTTCTCGGACGTTAACATCACGGATATGATCAACAGCGCCATGTCCACTGCAGTCGGGCTGGTCAAGGACAAACCCATCAAGTTGATCACCGAAATCGAAGAAGGATTGCCAACCGTCCGCGCCGATTCAACCCGCGTTCGCCAAGTGCTGATCAACTTCCTTTCGAATGCCGCCAAATTCACCGACGAAGGCTCGATTACGGTACGCGCTCGCCGGGTACGCAGTCCGGAGGGTAAACCCGAGATCATGATCACCGTGACCGACACCGGACCGGGAATTGCCGAAGAAGATCGCGCCAAACTGTTCCTGCCATTCTCTCAAGTGGACGACTCACCTACCCGCAAGACGGGTGGTACCGGTTTGGGATTGTCCATTTGTCGCTCACTCATCGAAATGCACGGCGGACGAATCGGTCTGCTGGAAAGCACGGTAGGAGTAGGCTCAACCTTCTTCTTCACCCTGCCCTTACCGCTTGAAGAAGGGAAACCGGATGAATACATCCCTGAAAACGCCCTGACCGTTCTTGCGGTGGATGACGATCCTCAGGTCATTGAACTGTATCAACGTTTCCTCAAACCTCAGGGCTACTATGTGATTCCACACACCGATCCCCGCACCGTTGTGGAACGGGTCAAGGAAGTGCAACCGTTTGCCGTCACACTGGATATCATGATGCCAGAAGTGGATGGCTGGCAGGTGATGAAGAAACTCAAGAGCGATCCTGAAACCAGAGATATTCCCATTGTGGTATGTTCCATCCTTGAGGAAGAGGAAAAGGGTTACAGCCTCGGTGCGGCTGATTATCTGGTCAAGCCGTTCCTTTCGGAAGATTTGTTAGGGGCGCTCAACCGCCTGAATCGGGATGGAAAGATTCGGGAAGTGCTGGTCATTGATGACGATCCTGAAGATCTACGCCTGGTGCAGAAGATGCTTGAAGAAAGCCAGCGCTACCATGTCAACCTCGCTCAGGGCGGTAGAGCAGGCTGGGATTTCCTGCAGAACAGCGTACCCGACGTCATCATTCTGGATTTGTTCATGCCCGAGATGAACGGATTCGAACTGCTGGCAAACCTGCGGTCACACCCAACCTTCAAGAGCATTCCGGTAATTGTCCTTACGGGTGCAGATTTGACCGCAGAACAGCACCAGCAATTGAACGAGTTTGGACAAAGCCTGCTGACGAAAGCCATGCTACGTGAAAAAGAACTGCTGAACTCACTGGAAGAGGCGCTGCGCCGATTCCGCACCGAATCTAAACCTTCTTAATGGACGAACATTATGCCTTCTCACGTTATCGTTGAATGTCTGGATTGCGGACATAAAGCACCCTTCTCCATTGTCCAGCCCGCCTGTCCCCAGTGTGGAAGCATGTGGCGGGAAGCGCGCTACGACTATGACGAACTGTCCACCACTCTGGCGCAACGACTGGTTTCCCGCCCGTTTGACATCTGGCGGTACCGGGAACTGCTGCCGGTGGAAAGCCCTCGCCCTGAATTAAGCATGGGCGAGGGGGGCACACCCTTGATTCGTGCTACCAATCTGGGGATGATGCTGGGGAACCCCAACATTTACGTCAAGGACGAACGCCAGGGACCTACTGCTTCTTTCAAGGATCGGCAGGCTTCCGTAACCGTTGCCACCCTCAAAGAGGCTGGGGTTTCTGAGTTTGTCATCGCTTCTACGGGGAATGTCGCCATCTCGTACTCTGCCTATTCCGCTCGAGCAGGCATCAAGTTGTGGGCATTTCTGACCAGTCTGGTGCCTGCAGCCAAAATGCGCGAGGTAGCCATTTATGGCACGCAGGTGATTAAGATTACCGGCTCGTATGATCAAGCCAAGAAGGTCGCGGCAGAATTTGCCCAGCAACGCCACCTGAGCATTGATCTGGGAGCCCGCACCGTACCCTGCATCGAATCGATGAAAACCATTGCCTTTGAGATTGCCGAGCAATTGACCAATCTCATGGGCGAGCCGGTATTTCCTCCAGAAGGGCAAAAACCTCGCTGGCGTGCTCCGGACTGGTATGTGCAGGCAGTTTCTGGCGGTATGGGACCCATTGGAGTGCTGAAAGGGTTCGAGGAACTGTATCGAATGGGATGGATTGACCGCATCCCCAAAATTGCCCCCATTCAGGCAGAGGGTTGCGCGCCAATGGTACATGCGTGGAAACAGAACCGCGATACTGCCCTTCCCGTCCAGTCCCCGAGAACGCTCATCGCCACCCTGGCAACCGGAGATCCGGGCAGGACATATACATATTTACGCCAGAAGATGCTCGCGGCTTCCGGGGGCGAATTTGAAGCCGTCTCGGATGACGAAGCCTTCCGTGCCATGCACTTCCTCGCCAAGATGGAAGGGCTTTCGGTAGAGCCAGCCGCGGCAGTGGCTTTTGCCGGACTGGTCAAACTGATTCGCGCCGGGATCATCAAACCTCACGAAACCGTGGTAGTCAATTGCAGTGGGCACACCGTCCCGGTGGAACGCAACATCCTCGGCGAAGGCTGGGCGCGCGATTTGGTGCCTTCTCAGGGCATGGAAGAGAGCAACGAGGAAGGCTTACTGGCAGCCTTGACGAAAGTCTCGCTGGACCGCTTCCCGCGCATCCTGATTGTGGACGACAACCCGGATGTCCGCCGCCTTATCCGGCGCATTTTACAATCCCAGGGCGAGTATAAACTGTCCGAAGCCACCAATGGCATGGAAGCCATCGAACTGGCTCGCCGCGAACTGCCCAACCTGATTATTCTCGACCTGATGATGCCGGAGATGGATGGCTTCGCTGTCTTGAACGAATTGAAAAAATCTCCCGAAACGGCTGAAATTCCTGTCATCGTCGTCACCGCTAAAGAACTGACCCCCAATGAGAAAGATCGTTTGCGGGGTCACATCCAGACCTTAATGCAAAAAGGGGATTTCATGAGCGATGAATTTATGGATGAGGTACGTGCATTGTTAGGTTAATGAAGGTATGAGTAAACAGCAGGGCATCACTGCGGCGCTGGCATCAGCGTTATTTTTGGGGGTGGTTCCAATCTTTGGGAAAGTTGCCATCCTTTCTGGATTTACGCCTCTCGCAGTTATTGCCTTACGAACCGGGATCGCCGCCATTTTGTTCATGACCTTCATGGCAATCTGGCGGCGTCCTTTCTTTTACATCTATCCAGTGGGATTAATCGGATGCCTGCTGGCAGGCTTCATCAATGGAATGGGGTCAGTGCTGTACTACACCGCTCTGGGAAGAATCAACGCCGGCGTCGGACAATTGCTCTATTCCCTCTACCCTCTCTTCCTGGCACTCTGGTTACTGCTGGACCGTCAGTCCATCACTCCACTGACCGCCCTCCGTCTGGTGATTTCCATCGTGGCGGTTGGCTTGCTCCTTCAAAGCCACGAAGGCACCATTGACATCCTCGGGGCTTTAATGATGGTAGGGTCCGCTGCTTTGTACGCGCTCCATCTGGTCATTAATCAGCGCATCCTGTTTGAAGTGCCTGCTCCTACCGTCACCATTTACACCTTATTGGGAATGGCGGCAACCGTAGTGATTGCCTACCTCCTTGGAGACCGCCGCCCGCCTGCCGATGGCGTGGCTTGGTGGGCAATTTTTTCTATGGCGCTGATCACTTTTCTTTCCCGGTTCACGCTTTTTCTGGGAATCAAACGTCTTGGCGGCTTGCAAACCGCCTTGCTTGGACTGGGAGAAGTGCTGGTGACCGTTCTTCTTTCCAGCATCCTCCTCAATGAAAGGCTCACCCCTCATCAATGGTTGGGGGCTACGCTGTTATGTGTCAGTCTGGTGCTGGTTGGACTGGATCGCATTCCCCCACAGAAACGGCTGGCAACCGGTTGGCTTTCATGGCTTAATCCCCCCTCCATTCCAACCACCGATGTTCCCTGGCAATCTCAGCCCTAGTTACTGGAGAAATCCAGAACGTACCCTGAGCCTCTTACGTTCTTAATCCAGTCATTCCATCCGGGTACGGCTTCCAGTTTCTGCCGTAAACGGCTGACCACTGGACGTAAAATTCTCGCCGCTTCCTCATTATCCACACGGTATCCCTGGCAGATCAACACCAGTTCCGAATGGGTGATCACCTGCCCTTTCAATTGATACAGAATCCCTAAAAGTTTGGCTTCGGTAGGGGTGAGAGAGATTTCTCCTCCTCGCCAGCGGATGATTCGCCGGTTCAAGTCCATCTCGGCGCCGCCGGGAAACGACATTACCTGCGGCGCACGTGCCAGCAGTTCGGCATGGTAGCGTTCGCGCTGACGCTGTTCCAAAGCCCCCTGAATGCTTTTGAGAATCTGCGCCGGTGTAGCAGGTTTGAGCAGATAATCATGGACGCGATAACGCAAAGCCTGAATGGCTGTATCCATGGAACCGTGTGCGGTCAGGACAATTACCTTGAGATCGGGGAGCGTATCCACGATGGATTTGAGCACATCCATGCCCCCCATGCCGGGCATCTTCAAATCGAGAATCATGACATCGAAGGACTCGCGGTTAAGTAAATCCACCGCGGCTTCCCCACTGGCTGCGGTGCGAATAATATATCCCTCCAGTTTAAGAATCTCAGCCAGAGAAAGTCGCGCAATTTCCTCGTCATCGACAATCAGAATCCGGTTCATGCATCCAATCCCTCTTCTTTCGGAAAGCGGATTTCAAAACAAGCCCCCGGTCCGTATTTTCCCGG
>FWWL01002141.1_pt1 | contig 25985 bp, 27 predicted proteins | sample 2228331 | NCBI WGS metagenome assembly FWWL01 (sample SAMEA103939775, study PRJEB20133) | metagenome | reverse complement strand
AGGAGCCTCCGGTCCTGCTTCTCGATGAAGATCCCGATCCCGAAGAAGTAGCCCCGGAAGTCCTCCTGGAAGCGCCGGAACCCTTGGGCATCGAAGAAGGCGGTGTACGGATCGTCCAGGGCCTGCAGCATGCCGCGGGCCGCCCCGTCGTAGAGCTTTCGCCAGTCCAGGTCCTTTCGGATGTACTGGCGCTCCAGGGCCTCGGAGAGGGCCTGGAGCATGCGGAGCCCCTCGTTCCGGGGATCCGCGGCCTCCACGGCCCCTCGGCTTCCGACTGCGTAGCCCGCGGAGAAGGCCAGCACCAGGGCCACAAGCCCCGCCAGCCACAGGACCGCATTCTTCTGCCTCACGCCTCTCCCTCACCCGAATGCCTGCGACCATCATACCGGGCGGGGGGAGCGACGTACAGCAATGCCTAGGGCCCCAACGGGTTCACCGGCCGGCCATCCACCCGGACCTCGAAGTGCAGGTGCGGACCCGTGGAAAACCCGGTACTCCCCACCCGGCCCACCACCGCACCTGCCCGCACCTGCTCGCCCGCGGCCACGGAGATGGTGGAGAGGTGTCCGTACAAGGTGCTCATCCCGCCCCCGTGGTCGACGACTACCACCTTCCCGTACCCTCCGAACCACCCCGCGTAGAGCACCGTACCGGGTGCGACGGCGAACACGGGGCTCCCCCACGGGGCCGCAATGTCCACGCCCGTATGCATCTTCCGGATGCGGAAGAGGGGGTGGGTGCGCATCCCGAACCCCGAAACCAAGGCGCCCCGGGCAGGCCACAGCCACCCCATCCGCAGGCGGAGGCCGATCCGGCCAGCGGGGCGCTGGAGCGCGCGGATCAAGGCCTCTAACCTCCGCGAATCCTCCTCCAGCTCCTCCACCGCCTTCTGGTACAGAGTCCGCTCCTGGACGATGCGCGCGAGCAAGTTCCGCTTGGCCGCCTCCTGGGCCCTGAGCGCCTGCTCCTGGACCCGCAGGCGCAGGACCAAAGCCTCTGCCTCCGCCCGCTGAGCCTCGAGCTCCTGCCGGAGGGCCCGGTAGGCCTCGTACGCCTCCCGGGTACGGTCGAGGAGGGCTCGGTCCATGCGCACGATGCGGGCGAGGAATTCAAACCGGGTGAGGAACTCGGGAAACGTGCGGGCACCCAGGAGGACATCGACGTACCCCACCCGGCCGAACCGGTAGATGTCCCGAAGCCGCGCCTTAAGCCGATCCCGCCGCTGCCGCAGGCTCCGCTCTGCGACCACAAGTCGCGCCCGCACCTCCGCCTCCCGGGCCCGTACCTGCTTCAGCCGTCCCACGACTACCGCCCGCTCTTGCTCCACCGCCTCCTGGGCCCGCTCGATCCGCTCCAGCTCCACAAGTACCCGACGCTCCCGGGCCCGGCTCATCTCGAGGGCCCGCCGCTTTTCGAAAAGCTCCCGCCGAACCGCGCGGAGCTGCTGCTCGGGCCTTAGGGTAAGTACCCCGGCACCCGCTGCAGGGGAACCCCAGACCAGGCACACGAGAACCACAAGACCTACTCTCCGCAGGTTCCCCACCGCTTACTCCCGGGTTCCTCTCAGGGTGACGAGGAGGCTTGCAGTCCCCGCGATCCCGATCCCGCCTCCGAACAGCACCGCGGCCGCGGCAAAAAGGGCCTCCTTGGCCGGCACCAAAGGCCAGGTGGGCCACAGGGCGAGAAGGTGCCGCGCCAGGAGCACGTATCCGAAGGCGAGGAGGACGTACGCCACCGTCGCGCCCACGAGCCCGTGCAGCACGCCTTCCACCAGGAAGGGCGCCCGGATAAAACCGTCCGTGGCGCCCACCAGCCGCATGATCTCGATCTCCGTCCGGCGGGCGAGGAGGGTGAGGCGGATGGCGTTGGCGATCACCACCGCAGCACCGAGTCCCAGCACCGCCGTAACCCCGCCGCCCAGCCCCCGGACAAGCCGGGCCGCGAGGAGAACCCGATCCGTCAGCTCCCCGCCGTGCACCACCTCCTCCACCCCCTGGATCCCCCGCAGGGCCCGGACCACCAAGGGGAGATCTGCAGGACGGGAGGGGCGCACCTCGATGGCGTCTGGGAGGGGGTTTGCACCCACCACGTCCCGGAGATCCACCCGCAGGGACTCCTGGAGCCTGCGGAAAGCCTCCTCTTTCGGCACGAGCACGGCTTCGCCGATCCGCCGCGCGGCCTCGAGGGCTTCCTGAATCTCCCGGGGCCCCAACCCGTCTTGGAGGTAGGCGACCGCCACCAACTGGGACTCCAGGCGGGAGGCGATCCGGTGGAGGTTGAGGAGCACGAGGTACGAGGCGCCGAGGCTGAGAAGGGCCGCGGCAAGGCACGCGGCACAGGCGGCGCTCATCCACCCGTGCCTCAGAAAGCCCACGAGGCCCGTACGGACGGCATCGCCCAGGGCACTCCACAAGGCCCGCAGGTGTGCTCTCCTGCTACCCACCTCTCACCTCGTCCCGCACCACCTGTCCCCCCACCAGCTCCACCACCCGCCGGCCGAGGACATCCACCGCGGTCCGGTTGTGGGTGGCCATGATGACCGTGGTGCCGTGCAGGTGGATCCGGTACAGAAGCCGCACCACCTCCCACGAAGCCTCCGGGTCGAGGTTGCCCGTCGGCTCGTCGGCCAGGAGGATGTGGGGGCGGGTCGCGATGGCCCGGGCGATGGCTACCCGTTGCTGCTCTCCTCCTGAGAGCTCGTGCGGGAACGCGTCCGCGCGATCCGCTAACCCCACCACCTCCAGGGCCCACCGCACCCGCGGTGGGATCCACTCCGGCGGGGTCCCCGTGGCCCGGAGAGCGAACGCCACGTTCTCCGCGGCCGTCCGGTCGGGAAGGAGCTTACCGTCCTGGAACACCACCCCGATCCGGCGCCGAAGGAGCGGCACCTCCCGGGCCCGCAGGCGCCCCACGTCCAGGCCGTCCACCTGAACCGTGCCTTGCGTCGGGATCTCTGCCCGGTACAGCAGCCGCAGGAGGGTGGATTTACCCGCACCCGTGGGCCCGATGAGGAAGACGAACTCCCCGGGATCGACGGAGAGGGAGACCCCCCGGAGGGCGACGACCCCATTGGGGTAGACCTTCGTGACGTTCTGGAGGACGATCAGGCCCAAGGGCGAACCTGGGTTCGCGTACGCCGTCCGGGTCTGTCCGAGAGTTAAGAGTTAGCGGGGGATTTTAAAAACTCCTTCCGGAGGGATCGCGGCTAAAAACGACAGGTTAGCGACTGAGACCGCCTTCGAGGCGTCGGACGGCTTCGATGTTGGGCTGCTCGGAAGGGTCTGGCCCGGGAACGCTGAGCCAGCCCTCGAGGATCTCCCGGGCAACCTCCTCCGTCACGAGCCGCCCGCTCATGGCGAGCACGTTGGCATCGTTCCACCGACGGGCGCCCTCCGCGGTCTTGGCGTCGTTGCAGAGGGCCGCCCGAATCCCCCGCACCTTGTTGGCGGCGATGGAGACCCCGGTTCCCGTGTAGCACACCACGACCCCGAACTCGGCCTCACCGCGGGCAACGCGCTCCGCGACCTCCCGAGCAACCTCGGGCCAGGGCTCCCCTTTCTCCGTGGCCAGGGACCCCAAGGGCACGACCTCGAACCCCTTCTCCCGGAGGTACCGCAGGGCCGCCTGCGCGGCCGGGTACACATCATCAGAACCCACCACGACCCTTCCGCGGTTCACCTCGCCTCCTTTTAATCCTGCTCCCGCCACCAGTCCGCGGAGAGATCCCGTCCCTTGAACACCCGGACCGTGGGCTTCGCGGGGGCCCCTGCCCGCTCCCGGGCGACCCGGGACCGCAAGGTCTCGTACTCCCGAAGGTCCGTGAGGACCTTGAGGGTGTTCCAGATCGTCTCCTCGAGCTGTCCTGCGCCCTTGATGAGGAGCTGGAGCAGGGGTTCGATGACGCTCTTGTCGTGGAGCTTCCCGAGCAGCTTCACCGCGATCCGGCGCACGTCCAGGTCTTCATCCTCCAGCATGCGCAGGAGGTGCTCCTTGGCTCGGGCCCCCACCACCTCGTAGAAGGCCCGCATGGCGAACTTCCGGACCTTGGGGTTGGGGTGTCCTAAGGCGGCCCGCAGGCCCTCCTCGGCCTCCGGAGAGGCGAGCTTACGGAAGGCCGCGCTCAAGGGAGGGGAGAGCTGGACCTCCCGGTCCCCATGGGGGGGCTCGAGTACCCCCCGCTCCTCCAGCCGCGGGAGGTGGTTCACGATCGCCTCCCGCATCCGAGGGTCTGCGAGGAAGAGGCGCACGAGGGGTTCTAGGACCCGCTCATCCCCCAAGCGGCAGAGCAGGGCCACCGCGGACTCTCGGATGTGGGGGTTCTCCTCGTTGAGGGCTTCGAGCAACGGCTCCACCGCCCGCCCCCGCAGATCCATGATGATCCGCAGGGCCAAGTTCTGCACCCGACGCCGGGTGGTCCGGTCCCGGAGGGTCTCGAGGAGCGGCCGGACCGCGGCCGCTCCAATACGCTTGAGGGCCTCCACGGCCGCGTTCTGCAGCGTCCGTTCCCGGCGGCTCAGTACCCGCACGAGCCCGTTCACCGCACCGGGATCCGGGGTTTGGAGGATCTGGTTGATGGCCTCCTGTACCACCTGCTCCGACCGGTCTCCCAGGGCGAACCGGATGCCCTCGAGGGCCCGGGCGTCCCGGTGCCGCAGCCGGCCCAGGGCGTGGACCGCGCTTTTGCGGACGTACTCGTCGGGGTCGTCCAAGATGCGGCTGAGGGCCTCGATGGCCCGTCCCACCAGCTCCGTCGGGGCATCCGGAGCCTCTAGCTTCCCGAGGCTAAGGGCCGCATCGCTGCGCACCGCCGCGTCCGGGCTGCGCAGGTTCTCCAGGGCACGCTCCACCAATGCCTCCCAGTTGGTCATGGAGCTCCATCCTCCTTCCGGCCTGACAAAATTCTCGCACGTACACCGCACCCAACGCAAACGCCTCCCGTTGCCATTTCCGCGGAGGTCGGTGTACATAGGGAGGGAGGTGAGTCCCGTGTCGGCCCCGAGCCGGACCGCGCCTCGGTTCGCAAACGCCGCGGAGGCGGCCTTCGCGCGGATCCTGGACTACTACGGGATCCGGTGGGAGTACGAACCCCACTCCTTCGTGCTCGCGTGGGATGCCCAGGGCCGGCCCACGGAGCGGTTCACCCCGGACTTCTACCTGCCGGATTTTGACCTCTACATCGAGCTCACCACCCTCCGGCAGCGCCTGGTGGCCCGCAAGAAGCGGAAGCTGCGCCGTCTGCGGGCCCTCTACCCGCACGTCCGGATCCAGCTGTGGTACGCCCGGGACGTCCGTGCCCTCCTGCGCAAGTACGGTCTCGTCTCATGAGCCCCTCCCTGGAAGCGGACATCGCGGAAGTCCTCATCCCCACAGACCGCCTCCGGCGGCGGGTGGAGGAGCTTGCCCACCAGATCAGCCGCGACTACGCGGGCCTCCGCCCCATCCTGGTGGGCGTGCTGCGGGGGTCCGTGTACTTCCTCGCGGACCTCAGCCGGTACCTGGACATCCCCCACGAGATCGACTTCATGGCCATCGCCGCCTACGGGACCCGCCACGCCACCACGGGAGCCGTGCGCCTACTCAAGGATCTGGAGGACGAGGTCACGGACCGCCACGTGCTCCTCGTCGAGGACATCATCGACACCGGCCTCACCGCCGCCTACCTCACGCGGCTGCTGCGCGCCCGCAGACCCGCGAGCTTCTGGATCTGCGTCCTTTTGGACAAACGGGCCCGCCGGATCGTAGAGGACCTGCCGATTCGCTACACGGGGTTTGAGATTCCAGACCGGTTCGTGGTGGGGTATGGCCTCGACTACGGCCAGCTCTACCGGAACCTGCCCTTCATCGGCGTCCTGCGGGAGGACGCGCTCCCTCCTACTCCCCCTGGACGGTGACCGCCTCGCGCCGCGGCTCGAAGGTTAGCCGGCCCTCCTTGGCGTCTACCAAGACCCGGTCGCCGGAGCCGAACCGGCCGCGCAAGATCTCATCGGAGAGCGGATCCTCCACCAGCCGCTGGATCGCCCGGCGGAGGGGTCGGGCGCCGTAGGTGGGATCGAAGCCCTCCTGGACCAGCAGGTCCTTCGCCGCATCCGTGAACTCCAATTCGATCCCGTGGGACCGGACCTCCTTTTGGACCCGCTCCAACATGATCTCCACGATGGCCCGCATCTGCTCCTTGGTGAGGGGGCGGAAGACGATGACTTCATCGATGCGGTTGAGGAACTCTGGCCGGAAGGTGCGCTTGAGCTCCTCCAGGACCTGCTCCCGCATCCGCTCGTAGCTGCGCTCCCGCTCCGCCTTCTCATCCGTGATGGCCCGGAAGCCCAAGGTGGGGACCGACCGCTCGATCTGCGGGGCCCCGATGTTGCTGGTCATGATGATGACGCAGTTCTTAAAGTCCACGGTGCGGCCTTGGGCGTCCGTGAGGCGTCCGTCGTCCAGGATCTGCAGCAGCACGTTGAAGATCTCGGGGTGTGCCTTCTCGATCTCATCCAGCAGGATGACGCTGTAGGGCCGACGCCGCACCGCCTCCGTCAGCTGCCCCCCCTCCTCGTAGCCCACGTATCCGGGGGGAGCCCCCACCAGCCGGGAGACGGTGTGCCGCTCGCTGTACTCCGACATGTCGATGCGGATGAGGGCGTTCTCGTCCCCGAAGAGGAACTCCGCCAACGCCCGGGCGAGCTCGGTCTTCCCGACCCCCGTGGGCCCCAGGAAGATGAAGGAGCCGATCGGACGCCGCGGGTCCTTGAGGCCTGCCCGGGCTCGGCGCACGGCCCGGGAGACGGCCGCCACGGCCTCTTCTTGTCCCACGATCCGCTTGTGGAGGGCCTCCTCCATCCGGAGGAGCTTCTGGCTCTCCGCCTCCACCAGCTTGGTCACCGGGATCCCCGTCCAGCTGCTCACCACTTCCGCGATGTCCTCCGCGGTGACCACGTTGAAGTCCCGGCGGTGCTGGGCCCGCCAGCTGGCCTCCAGCTCCTCCAGCTTCTGGCGCTGCACCCGCTCCCGGTCCCGCAGCAGCGCGGCCCGCTCGAAGTCCTGGTTGCGGATCGCCTCCTCCTTCTCCCGCCGGATCCGCTCCAGCCGTTCCTGGGCCTGCCGCAGCTCCGTCGGGAGGAAGGAGGCTTGGATGCGGATCTTGCTCGCCGCCTCGTCCATGAGGTCGATGGCCTTGTCCGGGAGGTAGCGGTCCGTGATGTACCGGTGGGCGAGCTGGGCTGCGGCTACCAAAGCCTCATCGCTGATCTTCACCTTGTGGTGGGCCTCGTACCGCTCCCGCAGCCCCCGGAGGATCTCGATGGTCTGCTCCACGGTCGGCTCGTTGACGAGGATGGGCGCGAACCGGCGTTCCAGGGCCGCATCCCGCTCGATGTACTTGCGGAACTCGTCGAGGGTCGTGGCTCCGATGCACTGCATCTCGCCCCGGGCCAGGGCAGGCTTGAGGATGTTGCTGGCGTCGATGGCCCCCTCCGCAGCCCCTGCACCCACTAAGGTGTGCAGCTCGTCGACGAAGAGGATCACCTCCCCCTGGGCCCGGCGGATCTCGTCCATCACCTTCTTCATCCGCTCCTCGAACTCGCCCCGGTACTTGGTCCCCGCTACCAAGGCGGGTAGGTCGAGCTGTACGACGCGCTTGCCGCGCAGGATCTCCGGGACCTCCCCGCGCACGATCCGCTGGGCGAGCCCCTCCACGATGGCGGTCTTCCCGACTCCAGGCTCGCCGATGAGGGCGGGGTTGTTCTTGGTGCGGCGGCTCAGGATCTGGATGACCCGCTCGATCTCCTTCTCCCGGCCGATCACGGGGTCGAGCTTGCCTTCCCGGGCCATCTTGGTGAGGTCACGGCCGAACTCGTCCAGGGTCGGGGTCTTACTGCTGGGCCGGGTGTAGGGGACCGTGCTCTCCTCCCCGAGGAGGTAGACGACCTGCGCGCGCACCCGTTCCAAGTCCGCGCCCATGGCCTCCAGGACTCGGGCCGCCACCCCCTCCCCCTCCCGGATCAAACCCAGGAGGAGGTGCTCGGTGCCGATGTAGTTGTGGCCGAGCCTGCGGGCCTCGTCCAACGCCAGCTCCAGGACCTTCTTGGCCCGCGGGGTGAAGGCCACTTCCTCATAGGGCGTCCGGTCCCCGCGGCCGATGGCCGCCTCGATCTCCACCCGGATGCGCTCCAGGGAGATCCCGAGACTCTCGAGGACCTTGCTGGCGACCCCCTCCCCCTCGCGGACGATCCCGAGCAGGATGTGCTCGGTCCCCACCGCGCTATGGTTGAGGCGCTTGGCCTCTTCCTGGGCGAGGATGATCACCCGACGGGCGCGCTCCGTGAACCGCTCAAACATCGCCATCGGCTCCCTGTCCTTCTGCCCTCAATCCACGCCCTCCTTCAGCAACCCCCGTGCCACCCGGCTTCCCCTTCCAACGATCCCCATAGCCCGTTTCTGCCCGCCGAAAAACAGAAACCGCCGGAGGCTCCGGCGGCAGCAGTTCCTTGCCCTCCCTCCTCATCGAGCCCCTCAGGGGAGGATCTCCAGGATCTCATACGTGAACCGGCCGGCAGGGGTCTGGACCTCCACCACCTCCCCTGGCCGCCGACCAAGTACCGCCTGCCCCACCGGAGATTTGTGGGAGATCCGGTTCCGGTCCGGGTCCGCCTCCGCGGATCCCACGATCTGGAACGCGAACTCCTCCCCCGTCCGCACGTCCCGCAGCCGAACCCGGGAGCCGATCTCCACGGTCCCTGCGGACCCGTTCTCCGAGATCACCCGGGCGTTGCGGAGGAGGGCCTCCAGCTCCCGGATTCGCCCCTCCACGAACGCCTGCTCGTTCTTCGCGTCCTCGTACTCCGAGTTCTCGCTGAGGTCTCCGAACTCCTTGGCCTGTCGGATGCGCTCGGCCACCTCCCGTCGCCGCACGGTCTTGAGGTGCTCGAGCTCCTCCTCCAGCCGCTTGTAGCCGCTCGGTGTCAGGAAGACCTCCTCCATCGCCCCTTCACCTCATCGGAAAAGAAACACCGTGAGCGGCATCGCCCACAGTGCCGGGTTCCGTCGGCCCGGTCCCCCGGGCCGATTCCATTATAGGGGACCGGGCCGACCGTGCCAAGAGCACCCCCCTCGCCCGCTCCCGGATCCGGTCGATCTCCGCGTCGGAAAGGGTCCGCTCCAGCCGGCGGAAGGCCGCCAGCCGGAACCCGTGCTTTTCCGCCAGGCGGGCGATCTCCTCCACCTGCTCCACGGTGAGGTCCCGGCCCAGGGTGAAGTTCTCGTACCGGCCCTCGAGGGCCAGGATCATGGTCTCCGCCATGCACGCCTCGCAGGTCCGAGGAGGATACCCGAAGTCGAACCGGAAGTCCACCTCCCCCGGTACCTCGATCACGCTGCCGTCGATCACCAGCACGTCGTCCCGGTGGTGGTACACCCCCGGGGAGACGTTCCGGGGGCGTGCGACATCGCACACCACGGCGCCCGGCTTGAGGTCCTCGGGCTCGATGAGGACCCGAGGTGTACTGGTGACGGCCAGCACGATGTCCGCGTCCGCTACCCCTGCCCGGGGATCCGCGCTGAGGAGGACCTCCGCATCCGACTCGTGCTGGATCTGCTCCCGCAGGGCCTCCAGCCGCCGGCGGTTCCGGGCTACCAGCACGAGGGAGCCGACCTTCCGGGCCAGGATCCGGGCGCACACGGCACCGATGGCCCCCGTGGCGCCCACCACGGTCGCCCGGGCTTGTGGGAGGAGGATCCCCATGCGCTGGGCAGCCCGCAGGGCGCCTTCGATCGCGGTGGCCGCGGTGTAGGAGTTGCCCGTGGTGACGGCGATCCGGGTGTTGGCGGCCACCGTCACGCCGCCGTCTCCCACGACCTTCGTAAAGGCCCCCAGGCCCAGGATCCCGGCCCCAAGCCGCTCCGCGAGCCGCGCGCACTGGATGAGCCGGTGGTACACGAACCGGAGGTCGGACTCCAGCAGCGTCCGCGGGGTGAGGGGAAGCCCGATGAGCCACCCTTCCGCCTGCCGGCCCACCAAAGACCGCACACCCGTGACGTGGGCAAGCTCGATGGGCGGGAGCCGCTTGAAGATCTCCTCCACCCACCGAGGCGGAAACCACCGGGTGAACCCGTACCGCAGGCTAAAGTGGGCAGGCTCGAGGGGGTGGAGGACGAAGGCGAACCGCTCCATTATCGCCCCTCGGCGACGGATGCCCTCCCCTCCCACGCCTTTTGGAGGTAGGGGGCTCTAGGTGGATTCAGCCAGCTCATTCGAGGTCGGAAGCCAAACCGGTGCATCCAGGCCATATATTCCTCCGGGGTGATGGCCTCCGGGTCTTTCCCCGCAAACGCCACCACCAGGGCCTGCAGGACGTTGGTGGCGAAGGAGCGTCCCCCGAGCTCAGGCCCCGTGGTCACGAGCAGGGCCACGCCCCGGTGCCGGAGCTCCTCCACGTCCTCTTGGGTAACGGTCTGGGTGAGGACAACCCGGTCGGGCAGCGTTGGGGGCATGTAGCGCCGGATGTAGTGGAAATCGCCGCACACCACCTCCGCCCACCGGAAGGCCCAGCCGAACCGTGGCGTGTTGCGCTCCTGCTTTGACCCCGTGGGATAGAACCAGCGGAAGGGGAGCCGGGTGATCACAGGGAGGAGCATGGCCCCTAAGATCTCCACGCTGCGCAAGGAACGCAGCGGGATGGGAAGCCCGAGCGCGAACAGGAAGTCGCCGTAGAGCACCTCGGCCCCGGCCTCGGCCAGCGCCCTCGCCATCCCGTACCGATCCACGGCGTTCACCTGGAGCACCCGGCGGCCCCGCAGAGATAGCCCCACCTCTTGCGGCAGGAACTCCAAAATGAGGTAGCGCTCCCAGGTATGCTTGATGCCGTTTCCGTCCACCACGGGTGTGTGCCGGACGCCGCGCACCAGCCGCACGATGTCCCGGATGTAGTAGCGGCGCCGGCCCGTCTCCACGAAGAGGTCCGCTCCCCCGATCCCGATGGCGTCCACCTGTCCATCCAGCTCCCGCAGCCAAGCCGCAAACCGCGCGTAGTCGCCGTCCGTCCCGATCCGCTCGATGCGCACCCGCTCGCCCAGGAGCTCCAGCTCCACCTGGGCATCGCGCCGGGAGGATCCCAGGCTCAGGCTCACCACCCGCTTCATCCCGCCAGTAGGGTACCACGTCGCGGGGAAGATTAGGGGACGCGGGTCTCCACCCGGTTGCGCAGGTACAGGAGGCGCAACCCTTCCAGGGTGAGGAGCGGGTCGTGGTGGTCGATGCAGGTGGCGTCCGGGAGGATGAGCTCGGCCCACCCGCCCGTGGCCACCACCGTCGCCTGCCCGCCCAGCTCCGCCTTCATCCGGGCCACGATCCCCTCCACGAGCCCTACTGCCCCCCACACGATCCCGGCCTGCATGGCGGCCACGGTGCTGCGGCCGATCACGCTGCGGGGCCGGCTGAACTCCACCCGGCGCAGTTGGGCCGCGTGCTCCACCAGGGCCTCCGCGGAGACCCCGATCCCGGGCGCGATAGCTCCGCCCAGGAAATCGCCTTCCCGGGAGACCGCGGTGAAGGTGGTGGCGGTTCCCAGGTCCACCACGATGGTGGGGCCGCCGTACCGGGCATAGGCGGCCACCGCGTTGCAGATGCGATCTGCACCCACCTCCCGGGGGTTTTCGTACAGGATCCGCATCCCCGTTCGGATTCCCGGTCCCACCAGGAGCGGCCGACACCCGAAGTACTTCTCGCTCAGCCGCTCTACGGTGTCCACGAGCGGGGGGACCACGCACGCCACCGCCACGTGCCGCACGTCCTGCAAACGCAGGTCGTGATGGCGGAAGAGGTTTAAGAGCAGCATCCCGTACTCGTCCTCGGTGCGGGCCGGATCCGTAGCGATCCGCCAGTGCACGAGGGGCGGGCCTTCCCGCTCGGGCCGGTCGTAGACCGCGGCCTTGATGTTGGTGTTGTTCACGTTCAGGGCGAGCAGCATCTCACACCAGCCGCGCGGCCCGAAGGGCCCGGTAAACGGGGACGATGACCACCACGGCCAGCAGGGCCTCCGGGAGCCCATGGGTCGCACCGACCAGCACCGCGGCACCGGGCGGCATCAGCTGCGGGAACCGCAGGACGATGAGCCCCAGCACCCCGACGGTGTTGGTGAGTGTCCCCACCACCGCCGCGGCTGCCACCGGTGCGTTCTCCCCCCGAAGCACCAGGTACGCCAAGGCGGCCACTCCCACTCCCGCGAGGACGGCCACCGCGGGGAGCGGAGCCGTCGTGGCGGCCACGGCATGGTAGAGGTCCACGAGCCAACTGGGCCGCACCTTCCCCGCCGCTAGGGCCTTCTCGAAGGCGACCGCGCCTGGGCCTAGCACCGCGTACACCGCGGCCCCGCACACCACCGCCGCGACCCCCCGTGCGGCGCGGCGGCTCAAGGCCAGAAAGGCATACGCGGCCAGCACGCCGATCAGGACCCTCGGGCCGAAGGCGATGAGGGGATCCTTGAAGAAGGGAAGGGTGGCCCGGCTGAAGCTGAAAAACCCGAACACTGCTCCCACCAAAGCCCCGGCCAGCGGACCCCGGGTGATCCCTGCGAGGATCGCCGGGAGGTGCATGGTGGTGGCCGCGCCGGCAGGGGTAGGAGCGGGGATAAAGCCCACTCCGGGCACGAGGCCCATCACCGCGCTGATGGCTCCGAGCACCCCGACCACCGTGAGATCCTTTGTGTGGAGGCGAAGTCCCTTGCGCAGCTGGGGAGCGGGGAAGTCCGCATTGCTCATCCTGCACCTCCGTTCCAGTCTGGAGTTCGTCCAGTACCGGACGGACCGAAACGCGTTCGGCTCGCCGGGTCCGGCTCCCGCACGGGATACCGGCCGGCCTCAGGGTATCACCGACTCCCGGAGGAAGACAAGCGCTCGCCGAGGTCTAAAAGCCCGGGAACCCCGTGAAGCCCCCGGGCGAGCCGCACGGCCCTCCGGATGGCCTCCGCCACCACCTCCGGAACCACAGCGGCCACCGCGTCGTAGTCGGCCTCCAAGGTGCCCGTGGCCAGGGCGAAGACGGTGTCTCCATCGAGGGAGGTGTGGGAAGGGGAGATGGCCCGGCCGATGCCGTGGTGGGCGAGCCGGGCGAGGCGGTTAACGGCAGGCTTGTCGAGCCGGGCGTTCGTGGCGACCACCCCAATGACGGTGCTCCCGAAGGGACGGAATCCCACGCCTTGCTTCAGCAGGGAGGCGGACCCCACGAAGGCGCCGCTTTTGGGGTCCCGGGTTCCTGCCAGCACCTTCCCGTCTTCATCCACGACGTCGCCCACCGCGTTCACCACCATGAGGGCTCCCACGACGACCCCTCCGCCAAGCCGCACGGCCCAGCTCCCAACCCCGCCCTTCATCGCACCTTGGAGTCCCAGCAGCTTCCCCACGGTGGCCCCGGTCCCCGCGCCTACGGTACCTTCCTCGACGGGTCCGGAGGTTGCCGCCGCGCACGCCCGGTAGCCCATTTCAGGCCCAGGTCGGACATCATGCCGGCCGAGGCCCAAGTCGAAGATCACCGCCGCGGGCACGATGGGCACCCGCGCCACACCGGTCTCAAACCCCACCCCCCGCTCCTCGAGATAGCGCATCACCCCGTCCGCGGCCGCAAGCCCGAACGCACTCCCTCCCGTGAGGAGCACCGCGTGCACCTGCTGTACGGTGGCGAGGGGATGCAGGAGGTCGGTCTCCCGGGTGCCGGGCGCAAACCCCCGCACCTCCACACCCCCCACCGCCCCGGCCTCGCACACCACCACGGTGCACCCCGTGGCCGCCTCGAGGTCCGTGGCATGGCCTACACGGATCCCGTCCACCTCCGTGATGCTCGGCACTCACCACCCTCCTGGCGCGAGCTCTCCTGCGACGATGCGCTTGACCGAGCCATCCGGAAGCCGCAGGAGGAGGGCACCGTCCTCATCCACGTCCTCCGCTAGGCCCTCGTAGGTCCCGCTGGGCACGTGGACCCGCACCCGCCGGCCCAGGGTTGTGCTGCGATCCCGCCACCACCGGAGGAGGGTGGAAAACCCCTCTCCCCGGAACAGTTCGTAGGCGAGCTCCAGTTCCACGCACACCGCGCAGAAGAGCGCCTCAAGATCCACGGGCTTTCTGCCCTCCGCCTCGAGGGAAGTGGCACCTTCCGGGAGGACACTGGTCGGGATGTTGACGTTGAGGCCGATGCCCAGGACCACCCACCACGCATCCGGTCCCGCTTCCGCGAGCACCCCACCCACCTTCTTCCGGTTCACCACGAGATCATTCGGCCACCGCAACCCCACCGGAAGCCCGCAGGTCCGCTCGACGGCCCGGGCCGCGGCCACTGCACCTACCAGACTCAGTTTCGGGACCTCGTGAGGTCCCACGATCGGACGGAGGAGGACGGAAAGGTACAGCCCACCCTTCGGCGAAACCCAGGTGCGGCCCAGCCGGCCCCGGCCCGCGGTCTGTACTTCGGCCACCACCACGGTTCCCTCCGGAGCCCCCTGCTCGGCCAAGGTTCTGGCGATGTCCTGGGTGGATCCGACCTGCGCGTACACATGGAGGAACTGCCCCACATAGCGGGTGCGCAACCGGTCCCGAATATCTGAGAGAAACCCGCTCACTTTCCTACCGCCGCTTCGACCGCTCCACCCGCACCGCCGCGTACCCGAGAGCGCCGCCCAGACGCACGTGGGGCTTTCGCACCTCCACCCGCACCTCCTGGACCGCCTCCAGCTCCAGCAGCCGGTGGGCGATCTCCTCCGCCAAGGCTTCCAGCAGGTTCCTCGGCGGCCCCTCCACCACCTCCCGCACCCGCCGGTACAGCTCCCGGTAGTCCACGGTGTCCTCCAACCGGTCGGAGTGTCCTGCCCGGTGGAGGTCGCACACCACCTCCGCGTCCACGAAGAAGGGCTGACCCTGCTGGCGCTCCTCGGGGTGCACCCCGTGGAACCCGTAGAAGGCCATGTCCTTGAGGAGGATGCGGTCCATTTATTCCTCCAACCCCCGCCATCCGCGCACCACCGCGTCCGCCACCCGCAGGGCCCGCACCACCGCCTGGACGTCGTGGACGCGGACCAAGTCCGCGCCGTTCTGGGCGCACAGCACGCATAGGGCAATGGTTCCCTCCAGCCGCTCCTCAGGTGGGGCGTTATTGAGGATCCGGCCGATGGTGGACTTGCGGGAAGGGCCCACGAGGACGGGGAAGCCCAACGCCCGGAGCTCCCCGAGCCGACGCACGATCTCCAGGTTGTGCTCCGGCCGCTTGCCGAACCCGAATCCCGGATCCACAACGATGCGGTCCGAAGGGATCCCGTGGGCCTGGGCGAAGGCGATGCGCTCCGTGAGGAACTGCTTGATCTCGCCCACCACATCGTCGTAGCGGGGATCCCGCTGCATGTCTTTCGGGGTGCCCTTCATATGCATGAGGACCACGGGGCAACCGAACTCCGCCACCACCCGCACCATCTCAGGGTCTGCGCGCAGGGCGCTTACGTCGTTCACCATCCACGCGCCCGCCCGCAGGGCCCGGCGGGCCACCTCCGCCTTCCGGGTATCCACGCTGATGGGGACGTCCACGGCCTCCACCAGGGCCTCGACCACCGGGATCACCCGGCGCATCTCTTCCTCAAGCGGCACCGGATCCGCCCCCGGCCGGGTGGACTCCCCGCCCACATCCAAGAGATCCGCCCCCGCGGCCACCATCTCCCGGGCCCGGCGGAGCGCGGCGTCTACGGGATCGGGATACTGCAGCAGGCCGTCCCCGCTGAAGGAGTCCGGGGTCACGTTCAGGATCCCCATCACCAAGGTGCGCTCCCCGAACCGCAGCCGGTACCGGCCGTAGTGCATCTCCCGGACGGAAGGCCTCATTCGCGGATGGGGGAGAAGTGCACCACGGTGACCCAGTCGTCCAGGGTGATGGGGCGGCCGTAGATGGCGGAGAGGAACTCCAGGAGCTCCTCGTGCCGCCGGAACTCCGGGTTTTCCCGCTCGATCTCCCGCGGGGTGAGGTCCCGGATCTGCTTGTACTCCGTCCGGTCGATCACCGCGCAGAAGATCTTCTGCCGCTCCCCGAACTTCCGGCCCACGGTGACCCAGACGATCTGCCCCTCCCGGTACTTATCCCGTTTGTCGCCCAGACGCACCGTGGCCGTCTTGCGTCCCTGACGGAGCTGCTCCGCGAACACGGGGGAGTAAAAGTTCAGCGCGTACACGGCTACGGCCCCACCATCGTGACTGTGGCTTGGCGTTGCGTCTTCCTTCGCTCTCCCACCGCCACCTCCCTACCCTTGAGCTGGTAGCGGACCCGGACCGTCCGGATTTCTACGGGCTCCGCGGTGAGGAGGGGCAGGACCTGGAAGAGCCGGTCCGCGAGGATGTCCGTCAGGTCCGTGAGGAACGGCCGCCACCGCCTCCGGTCCTGCGGGACACCCTTCACCCCGTCCAGGACCACCTGCACCTCCACGACCTCACCCGTAACCCGGGCCTCCTGGACGGCTCCCTCCCCGACCACGCCCTCCACAAGCCGCCGTGCGGCCACGTTTGGAGGTGGAGGACGCCGGGCCTGTTCGTACCGGATCTGCCAGGCGGCCACAAGTCCACTCAGCACCACCACCGTCGCGGCGTACACCGCGGCCGTCCGCCATGGGAAATCCGCCTTCGAAGCCCGCCGCGCCAATCCCACTCCTCCGTCCGCCTAATCCCCCACTATACTACAGAGCAGGAGGCTGCGGGATCGGAGGAGGGGGTGGTACGGATGGAGCGCGCGGCGCTCATCATCGTGGACCTGCAGAACGACTTCTGCCCCGGTGGGGCGCTTCCCGTGGCGGGCGGGCACGACATCGTGCCGGTGGTGAACGAGCTGGCCAGCGCCTTCCAGCGGGCCGGCCGTCCCGTGATCGCCACCCAGGACTGGCATCCCCCTGATCACGTCTCCTTCCGGGACCGGGGTGGTCCCTGGCCCCCGCACTGCGTGCAGGGAACCCCAGGTGCGGAGCTGCATCCGCTGTTGCGTCGGGAGCCCATCACCCACATCGTCCGGAAGGCCTACCGGCGGGATGAAGAGGCCTATTCAGGGTTCCAGGACACGGGCCTAACGGAGCTCCTGCGGGCCCTCGGGGTAGAGGAGGTGTACGTCTGCGGTCTCGCCATGGACGTGTGCGTGAACTTCACCGCCCTGGACGCAGCTCGGGCCGGATTCCGTACCACCATCCTGGAGGACGCGACCCGGCCCGTGTCCGCGGAGCAACTGGAGGAGAAGCGCAAGGCCTGGCAGGAGGCCGGGGTGGCGGTGAGGCGGGCTGCAGAGCTCCTAAGCGCCGCGGTAGGCTAGCGGCCCACGCCCAAAAACCGCACCAAGGGCTCCGGGTTCTCCCGGAGGGTAGAGGCGGTCTCGGTGTAGCGGACCTCGCCGTGGACGAGGACCACGGCCCGATCCGCGGCCGCAAGGGCGGTCTCGATCCGCTGCTCCGCCATGAGGATTCCGACCCCTCCGCGGGCCAGCTCCGGGAGCAGGCGCAGGAGGGTCTGGACCGCGGTCGGCATAAGCCCTTCGAAGGGTTCGTCCAGGAGCAGGAAGTGAGGACGCAGGCAGAGGGCACGGGCGATGGCCACCATCTGCTGCTCACCGCCCGAGAGGGTCTTCGCCGGCCTGCGCCACCGCTCCCGCAGCACGGGAAACAGCCCGACTACCCATTCCAGGGTGTCCAAGGCCCCTGCCCGAAGCCGCAGGGCCAACCGGAGGTTCTCCTCCACCGTAAGCTCGGGGAACAGCCGGCGGCCCTGCGGCACGTAGCCCACGCCGAGCCGGGGGATCTTGTGCGGAGGAAGCCGGTGGAGCTCCACCCCCTCCATCCGAATGCATCCCTGGAGGGGCCGCAAAAGCCCCATTATGGCCCGCAGGAGGGTGGTCTTGCCCGCGCCGTTCCGCCCCAGCAGCGCCACCACCTCCCCGCTCTCCACCCGTACGGAGACCCCGCGCAGCACGGGCGCTCCGCCGTACCCGCACACAAGCCCCTCTACCGCCAGCTCCGCCATCCCCCTGTGCCCAGGTAAGCCCGCTGGACCGCGGGTTCGGACTCTACCTCCGCAGGCGTTCCCTCAAAGAGGATGCGGCCCCGGTCCATGACCGTCACCCGGTGGGCAAGCGCCAACACCACCGGGAGGTTGTGCTCGATGAGGAGCACGGTGGTCCTTACCGCTACCCGTTCGATCAGGCCTACGAGGCGGTCGGTCTCCTCCGGGCTGAGGCCTTGGGTAGGCTCGTCTAAGATCAGGAGCTTCGGCCGGAGGGCGAGGACCATCGCGAGCTCCAGAAGCCGCTGGTGGCCGTAGGGCAGGTGGGCAGCCCGTGTCTCTGCTACCTCCTCAAGTCCCACCTCCCGGAGTAGCGTCCGGGCTTCTTCGGCCAGCTCCGCCTCCCGGATCCGAAAGAAATCCATCGGCCGGCGCAGCCACCTCCGCTGGAGGGCCAGCAGGACGTTCTCGAGTACGGTGAGGCGGCCGAGCACCGCAGGGATCTGCAGGGTGCAGGCGATGCCCATCTGCACCCGCCGGTGCGCCGGCAGGTGCGTGATCTCCTGTCCTTCGAAGCGGATGCGGCCGGTGGTAGGCAGGAGGCGGCCGGTGAGGAGGTTGGCGAGGGTGGTCTTGCCCGCGCCGTTGGGGCCGATGAGGGCCCGGATCTCTCCCGCTTCCAGCTGAAGGTCTATGCCGTCCACGGCCACAAGCCCGCTAAAGGTGCGGGAGAGCTTCCGGGTCTCTAAGAGCGGAGTTACGGCAGCCACGGCCACCACCGGTCGCGCAGGCTCCCCAGGATGCCCTGCGGAAGGGCCCGGATGAGCACGATGAGGGCGAGCCCCACCACCAGGAGGTAGGCGCTCGTCCAGCTGCTCGCCAGCTCCACCGCGTAGGTCACGAGGATCACGCCCACAAGCGGCCCCAGCACCGTCCCCGCTCCTCCCAGGAGCACCCACAAGAGGGGGTACACCGAGTAGAGGATGGCGGCGAAGGCGTTCCCCACGTAGGAGAACAGGAGTGCGTATGCGGCGCCCGCGGCCGCGGAAAGCGCACCCGAAAGCCCGTGGGCGATCCACCGGTACAGGAAGGGATTATAGCCCAACAGGCGCGTGCGCTCCTCGTGCTCTCTGAGACCCACGAGAACCCGTCCGAAGGGCGACCGCACAAGCCACAGGGTGCCGAGGAGGGACAACCCGAACAGCAGCAGGGCCAGGTTGTAGCGGAGGGAAGGCGAAACCTGCAGGGACAGATGAAGACCTTGGTCTGCCCAAGTGATCCGGTTGAAGTAGAGGGTCAAGAGATACCCGGCCTGGCCGAACAGCATGGTCACGAGGGAGAAGCCGAGCCCCGCGGTCTGGAGGACGGGGATTCCTAGAAGGGCCGCGGTGACGCTCCCGGCCACGAGACCCACAAGGAACGCCACGGGCGGTGCCATCCCCAGGTAGTACACGGGGAGGCCCGCGCCATACAGCCCCGCGGCGAAGTACAGGGCGTGGCCCAGGCTCACGAGCCCCGTATAGCCCAGCAGGAGGTTGTAGCCGAGGGCGTACGTGCCGAACAGGAGGATCCGGGTCACGAGCCCATGGTGGTAGGAGGGAAGGACGAACTGCAGCACCCAAAGTCCCACGAGCACGCCCAGATGCAGGAGCAAAACGCCACGGGCGGGCCTCACGGCGACCACAGCCCTCCGCGCCGCACCACTAGAGCCACGGCCACCACCAGGGTGGCCGTAAGCCGGGCCAGGGTGGGCGTGAAGAACACGGAGAGGATCCCGTCCATCCACCCCACGAGGAGGCTCGCGGCCGCGGTTCCCGCGGGGCTGCCTGATCCGCCCAGGAGGATCACCACGAAGGAGAGCAGGAGGGCATCGAGGCCCATAAGGGAGTGGGCCTGCTGCACGGGAACGATCAGGACTCCCGCCATGGCCGCAAGCCCCGCACCCAGGGTGAAGGTCGCGGTGTAGACCCGCTGTGTGGGAACGCCGAGGGCCATGGCCATCTCCGGATCCTGCTGGGTAGCCCGCATCAGGAGGCCGAGATCCGTCCGGCGCAGCAAGACCTCCACGCCCAAAAGGAGCAGCGCGGAAAGGCCGGCCACGGCCAGTTTGTAGCCGGAGTACCCGAACCACGGGAAGTCCACCGTGGTCCTCAGGGGGAGAGTCACGCTCCGGGCTTCAGGCCCATAGACCAGGAGGACGAGCTGCTGGAGGACGTAGACAAGGCCCAGGGTGGCCACGATGGTGGGATAAGGCAAATACCGCAGGGGCCGGAGCACCAGCCGGTCTAGACCGGCCGCGAGGGCCATCACGGCGGCCGGGGCCACGGCCAGGGCGGGGAGGAAGCTACCCGTCGTCGTGGAGAGGCTCCAGGCGAGGAAGGCGCCCAGCATGAAGAACTCGCCGTGGGCCACGTTCACGATGCGCAGGATCCCGAAGCTCAGGGAGAAGCCGACCGCCGTGAGGGCGAGCAGCAGCCCTCCCACGGTACCGTCCAGAAGGGCGAGGACGAGCTGGCCCCAAACGGGCATCTACAGCGGCCGCTTGCGGTAGTCCGCCTCCGGCGGATAGAGTCCGTCCTCGATGCGGGTCCGGTGGACCACCCGCAGCTTCCGTCCCTCGACCCGGGAGATGAACTGCTGGCCGAAGACCTGGTGGATCTGGCCCACGAACCGCTTGGGACCCTGCGGGTGGCCGAGCCCTTCTGCGAAATGCTCCGTGGCCTCCAGGGTCTCGATGAAGGCCCGGTAGTCCCGCAGGGTGCGGTTACGGTAGCCGCTGCGCTCCACGATCTCCTTGATGACGAACAGGGTCTCCCACACCCCGAACATGTGGGAGTAGGTGGAGACGTCCCGGGGGTTGGTCTTGCTGGCGCCGTTCGCGTCCACGCCCACGGCTTCCCGGAACCTCCGCTCCCAAGGGGTGTCGTACTGGCCCGCATAGCGGGGCAGAGCCTCCCAGAAGTAGGTGCCCTCCAAGTACTCGAGCCCCGGGCTTGCGAGATCCACGCCTTCTAAGGAGTCAATAAACCCAAATAGCTGCGGCCGGCGTCGGCCGAAGTACTCCCCCATCTCCCGCACGAAGGTGAGGACCGCGGGCCCCACCATGACGTGGTAGATCACGTCGACCTGACGGGGGATGCGGGGGAAGTACTTCACGAAGCTGGTTTCCGTGGGCGGGATGGGCACCAGGGCCACGACCTCCGCGCCCAGGCGCCGGGCCGCGGCCGTGAAGAAGTCCCGGTGGTCGTAGCCGAAGGCGTAGTCCGGGAAGATCATAGCGATGCGCCGGCCGAGGTTTTTCACGATCCACGGAGCCACCGCGGTCACCTGGGCCCGCACGTCCGTGATCCCAGGTTGGAAGGTCCACCGGTTCAGTTGTCCGGAGGCCACGTGGTACCCCTCGCTTACCACGAGGTACGGGATCTTCAGCTCCGCGGCCCGCGGGGCGCACGCCACCACCACGTTGGAGAACAAGGTGCCGAAGATGAAGTCCACCTTATGCTGCAAGGCCAGCTTCTCCACTACCTCGATCCCGCGCTTGGGATCCGTGCCGTCGTCTTCCACCACGAGCTGCACGGGCCGACCCGCAATCCCGCCCTGGGCGTTCAGGACCCGGACCGCGGCCCGGGCGGTGCGCTCGTACCACTTGCCGTACACGGCGCCGATCCCCGTGCGGTGGGCCTGGAGTCCGACCCGGAGGGGAGGTGCACCCGCCGCCTCCGCGTATACGTAAGGGGCCAGCAGGCGCAGGGCACTTGCACCCACAAATGCTCCCGCAGCCTTCAGCGCCTCCCGGCGGGTTAGTCGCGGAGCGGGCATCTCACCCCACCTCTGGCTTGGGCCGTAGGCTCGGGATCGGTTGGGGTACAGGTTTGGGGGCTTCCGACGCGGGTGGGGCTGGCATGGGCTCGGGGGCCGTGCGTTCCGGCGCCTCCCCGCTCACGAGCCGGTCCAGCTCCTCCGCATCTAGGGTCTCCTTCTCCAGCAGGGCCCGGGCGATCCGTTCCAGCTTATCCCGGTGCGCCTGCAGGGTCGCGCGGGCCCGCTCGTAGCACTGGTCGATGATGCGGCGGACCTCCTTGTCGATCTCGTAGGCGATCTCCTCGCTGTAGTTCCGGCTCTCCACCAGGTCCCGCCCCAGGAAGATGGGGCCGTGGCGCTTGCCGAAGGACATGGGTCCGAGTTTCTCGGACATGCCGTATTCTGTGACCATGCGGCGGGCCATGTCCGTGGCCTGCTCGAAGTCGTTCTCCGCGCCCGTGGTGACCTCTCCGAACACGAGCTCCTCCGCCACCCGGCCGCCCATGGCCACGGTGATCTCGTCCAGGAGTTCTGACCGCGTGCGGGTGTATCGGTCCTCCGGCGGCATGCCCATCACGTAGCCCAGGGCCATGCCGCGGGAGACGATGGTGACCTTGCTGGGCGGGTCCGCGTGCGGCAGGAGCTTGCGCAGCAGGGCGTGCCCGGCCTCGTGGTAGGCCACCAACTCCCGCTCCCGGGGGGAGAGCACCCGGCTGCGGCGCTGCGGTCCCGCGATGACCCGCTCGATGGCCTCGTCGAACTCCGCCATGGTGATCTTGCGTTTGTTGCGGCGGGCGGCAAGAAGGGCCGCCTCGTTCACAAGGTTCGCCAGATCCGCGCCCGAGAAACCCGGCGTGCGCTTTGCAAGGAGGTCCACGTTCACGTCCTCTGCGAGGGGCTTGCCCCGCAGGTGGACCTCCAGGATGGCCTTGCGGCCCTTGGTATCGGGGTTGTCCACGATGATGCGGCGGTCGAAGCGGCCCGGACGCAGCAGGGCCGGATCCAGGATGTCGGGCCGGTTGGTGGCCGCGATGACCACGATGCCGGAGTTGGGGTCAAACCCGTCCATCTCCACCAGGAGCTGGTTGAGGGTCTGCTCCCGTTCGTCGTGGCCGCCGCCCAGGCCCGCGCCCCGCTGCCGGCCTACCGCGTCGATCTCATCGATGAACACCAAGCACGGTGCGCTCCTCTTGGCCTGGTCGAACAGGTCCCGGACCCGGCTCGCGCCCACCCCCACGAACATCTCCACGAACTCCGACCCGGAGATGGAGTAGAAGGGTACTCCCGCCTCACCCGCCACCGCCTTCGCCAGGAGGGTCTTGCCGGACCCCGGCGGTCCCACGAGGAGCACGCCCCGGGGGATCTTGGCCCCCAGGGCCTGGAACTTCTTGGGGTGCTTGAGGAACTCGATGATCTCCTGGAGCTCCTCCTTCGCCTCGTCCACGCCCGCCACGTCGTCAAAGGTCACCCGGGGCCTGGACTCGTGGTGCAGCCGGGCCCGGCTCTTCCCGAAGGACATGGCCTGGTTGCTGCCCGTCTGCGCCTGCCGGATCATCAGGAACCACAACCCGATGATGAGCAGCACAGGGAGGAAGCTGCTGAGGAGGTTCGGCCACGGGGAGTTCCGGGCAGAGGCTTCGATCCGGAAGGGGATCCGCCGCTCCCGCAGCATCTGCTGGATCTGCGCGGTGGTCTCCCGGGAGTAGGTGGTGCGGAAGGGCTGTCCGTCCCGGGTGGTGCCGTAGATGGCACTGGAGTCCTCGTTGAACACCACGACATCCCGGATCTGGCCCGCCTCCACCCAGTTCAGGAACTGGCTGAAGTCTACCTGGTGCGAGGGCGTCCGGGTGCTCCGGTACATGGGCACCAGGACGAACAGCACCACGGCGATCACCAAGGACCAGATCACGAGGCTGCGCAGGTACCGATTCGTCACTTCTGCCTCCTACCGGCCACCTCCGGCCGCCCCATTATAGCACCCCGCGGCCGCTCCTCCGGCCTCCAGCCGCCATGCCCGAATCCGCAGGCACCGGCCGTCTCGGGCCCTCGGGAGGAGCGCAACCCGGTATCCGATCACCCACAGGACCTCGCCGTCCCGGGTGGCCACGATCCCCACCCGGTCCCGCTCCCACCGGGGCACGCCCGCCTCCGTGAGCAGGTCCTGGACCTTGCGATGGCCCCCACTTAGCCGGATGCGGTCCCCGGGCCGGCGGTTGCGGAGCACAAGCCCCTGCTGTGCAACCGCGGGATCCAGCTCGACCTCCCACTCCCCGCCTCCCCATCCGGGATCCCCCTCAGGCTCGATGGCCGCCTCCACCAGGAGCCCGAGCTCCGTGCTGATCGCCTGGCCCGGCACCGGGATCGGCACCTCCACGGAGGCGCAAGAGGCCGGGGCCTCCTCCGCCAGGATCAGCACGTCCCGGGCCACCCGCACCCGGACGCCGTGGGGCAGGGTGAACTCCTTCCCGGTCTCGCCTCGGGCGGCCGCCCGCCGAACCTGCTCGAGGTGCGCAAAGGAAGCATCCGGTCCTGTTCCCAGCTCGTTGAGGACGGACCGGAGGAGACGCCGTTGGAGGGCCGGGGCGAGTTCTTCGAACCCCAGACGGTCGATGCGCACCTCCCCCGATGACCGAGAGATCACCAAGGTCTGCTGGAGGGCCTCCAGCTGCTCCCGCCACCACGCCTCCTCCTCCCGCACCACGTCCGCGAGATGCGCGAGGGCTTCCTGGATCCGCGGGTTCTCCTGCTCCAGCATGGGGAGGATGCGGTGCCGGATCCGGTTGCGCTGACGGGAGAGGTCCCGGTTCGTCGCATCCTCCCGCCAGGAAATCCCAAGGGTTTCGAGGAACGCCCGGAGGTCGTGGCGGCGGGTCCACAGTAAGGGCCGCACCACCTCGATCCCGGGGCAGAGGGGCCGGCGGGGCATAATCCCGACGAGGCCCGGCACCCCGGTTCCCCGCACAAGCCGCATCAGCACGGTCTCCGCTTGGTCGTCTAAGGTGTGCCCCGTGGCCACCAACGAGGCGCCCACGGCCTCCGCCATCCGGGCCAGGGCCCGATATCGGGCCTCCCGGGCCCGGGCCTCGAGATCGGGATCCTCAGGGGCAAGCCCTGTAAGGCGCTCCAGGTGGAAGGGGACGCCAAGCTCCGCCGCCATACGCCCCACGAACGCCGCGTCCTCATCCGCCTCAGGGCGCAGGCCGTGGTGCACGTGGCCCACGGCGAGCGCAAGACGCCAGGAGTCCGGGAAGTGCCGTAGGATGTAGAGGAGAGCGGTACTGTCAGCACCACCCGAGCAGGCCACGAGGATCCGAGCCCCCGGTTCGATGAGACGATGCTCTCGTACCGCTTCCTCGACGCGGGCGACCAAACGGTCCACGGACACCACCGTTCCCTTCCGCCCACGGGCACGGAGCGGCAGGCGCACCTACTTGGTGGCGGCGGTGGGACTCGAACCCACGACACCGCGGGTATGAGCCGCGTGCTCTGACCTCTGAGCTACGCCGCCCCCTCTCTTTTTACCACCCTTCGGACCTGCGGCGGAAGCTCGAGCCCCCTCGGGCCGGCTACAATGGCGGTGATGCGTCCGGTGTGGGGGTTGGTACTGCTCGTGGCGGTGGCCGCCCTGCTACGGTTCTGGCGGTTGGGGGAACCTCCGAAGCCGTACTTCGACGAGATCTACTACGCCCGCACCGCCCAGGAGTACCTCACGGGCCGCCCCATCTACGAGTGGACCCACCCACCCCTCTCGAAGCTCCTCATCGCGGGGGGCGTCCGGCTCTTCGGGTTCACCCCGTGGGGATGGCGCTTCAGCTCCGCCCTGGCCGGGGTGCTGACGGTAGTCGCCCTCTACGCCCTGGGGTGCGCGGCGTTCCAGAACCCCCGTCAGGGCCTCCTGGTCGCGGGTCTGGGGACCGTGGACAGCCTGCTCCTCGTAGAGTCCCGGATCGCGAAGCCGGAGATCTTCCTCCTGCTGTTCTGCATAGCGGCGTACGCCGCGTGGTGGACGGGCGTGCGCACCCGCCGCCCCGGGTGGTACCTCCTCGCCGGGCTGTGCGCGGGCGCGGCCGCGGCCACGAAGTGGACAGGTGTGGTCAGCGTGGGGATCCTGCTCCTGGCGGGTCTTCTCCGCCAGCGACGGGAGGGGCTGCCGGCCCCCGGTCTCCACGTCACCGCGCTGCTCCTGGTCCCCCTCC
>FWWL01003941.1_pt1 | contig 26003 bp, 24 predicted proteins | sample 2228331 | NCBI WGS metagenome assembly FWWL01 (sample SAMEA103939775, study PRJEB20133) | metagenome | reverse complement strand
ACCGCCATCCCCCCCGCCGACTGGCCGAAGAGGGTCACATTGTCGGGGTTGCCGCCGAAGGCCGCAATGTTGCGCCTGACCCAGCGCAAGACCTCGAGCATATCCATTAGCCCGTAGTTGCCGGTGCTGCCCTGGGCATCCTCGGCCTGCAAGGCCGGCAGGGCCAGCCAGCCCAAGGGCCCCAGCCGGTAGTTGAAGCCCACCACCACCGCTCCCTGGGCGGCCAGGGCGGTGCCATCGTAGAGGGGCTCGGCCCAACCCCCACCCGTGAAACTCCCCCCGTGAATCCAGACCATCACCGGGTAGCCTTCCGGGGGGGGAGGGGCCAGGGGCAGCCAGACCCCTAGGTTCAGGCAGTCCTCGTCCTGCGGGGGCAGGTAGCCCCCCAGCCGGGTGGTGAAGACCCCCCGCTGGGGGCAGGCCGGGCCAGGCTGGGTGGCGCGGAAGACCCCTTCCAGGCGCAAAACCGGCTGCGGGGCCTGCCAGCGCCCAGCCTTGGCGTAGGGAATCCCCAGGAAGTAGGCCACCTGGGCCTTTTCATTGACCCCGCCCTGCAGGCGGCCCTGGGGGGTCAGCACGAACACCGACTGTCCCCAGGCCACGCCCAGCAGAAAACCCGCAACCACCATCCAACGCATGGCTGTATTGTGCTAAAAAGGGAGTCTCGAGGCTGTGTCCGGGCCAGGGTGCTGCAAAAACGCCGACAAGCCCCGGCTTGTCGGCATGGGCGTGCTTCCTTACCAGAGGTAGAGCAGGGCAATCTTGATGGGGTAGCGGTCGGAGGTGGCCACCTCGAGGGCCACCGGGTCGAGGTAGAGCCGCCCACCCAGGCCGTAGGCCAGGCTGAAGCCGCCTTTGAAGCCCAGTCCAAGATAGCCCGAGATGGCCCCACCGGGAATCTCCAAGCTGGCCACCGGCCCCAGGTGGAAGCCGAAGAGGCTCCCTACGGTGTTAAAGCTCAGGTCTAGCCCCAAGCCTGCTGAAAGCGAAAGATCCGCCACGCTAAGCGCAGGCAGCAGGTTGGCCTTGAAGAGGGCCCAAACCTCCAGGGCATCGAAGCTGGTAGGCACGATGGCCTCGAGGTCCAACCCGGTGTCAATTCCTAGCGGGCTAAAGGGCAACCCTAAGCTGCCCTGCGCTACCAGCCCACGCCCGATGCCGAAACCCACCCCTAGGGTGTTTTCGGGATAGGCAGGGGCCTGGGTGAAGGCCAAACCAAGCACCAGAGTTAGCAAAGCCAAAAGTCGCTTCATGATTCCTCCAAAGCCGGCTTCATCATAACAGCTTAGCTACGAGAAGCACGGTCGGGGCACGTGGGTTTGTATCGCCCTCCAACAAGTGTGTAGATAATAAGCAAGTGTACCCAGAAGTAAAGTACACATTTTTGTAGGTGTCGTTTACCTGGATATACACGTAAAGAACCGCGCTATTTGCTCGCATACTCAGGAGCAGGAGGAAGATATGACCCCACTGACCCCTGAGATGAAGCTGGAAGCCGAGAAGCTCCGCCGCGAGTGGGAGACCAACCCGCGCTGGAAAGGCATTAAGCGCGATTACACCGCCGAGGATGTGGTGCGCCTGCGCCCTAGCCTTCTGCCCGAACAGACTTTGGCCAAGGTGGGAGCCGAGCGGCTGTGGGAGCTGTTGCACACCCGCCCCTACGTTAATACCTTTGGGGCCTACACCGGGGCCCAGGCGGTGCAGATGGTCAAGGCGGGCCTCGAGGCCATCTACCTCTCCGGTTGGCAGGTGGCTGCCGACGCCAACCTGGCCTGGCAGACCTACCCCGACCAGTCGCTCTACCCGGCCAACTCGGTGCCCCAGGTGGTGCGGCGCATCAACAACGCCCTGATGCGGGCCGACCAGATTGAGCGGGCCGAGGGCAAGACCGGTCGCTACTGGTATGCCCCGATTGTGGCCGACGCCGAGGCCGGTTTTGGCGGGCCTCTGAACGCTTTTGAGCTAATGAGGCAGATGATTGAGGCCGGGGCTGCCGGCGTGCACTGGGAAGACCAGCTCTCTAGCGAGAAAAAGTGCGGGCACCTGGGGGGCAAGGTGCTCATTCCTACCCAGCAGCACATCCGAACCCTCAACGCCGCCCGGCTGGCCGCCGATGTGATGGGGGTACCTACCCTAATCATCGCCCGCACCGATGCCGAGGCGGCCACCCTGCTCACCAGCGACATCGACGAGCGCGACCGGCCCTTCGTGAAAGAGGGTGAGCGCACCCCTGAGGGGTTCTACCGAGTGCGCAATGGCCTCGAGCCCTGTATTGCCCGCGCGCTGGCCTACGCCCCCTACGCCGACCTCTTGTGGATGGAAACCAGTACCCCCGACTTGGAGGTGGCCCGCAAGTTTGCCGAGGCCGTGCATAAGGAATTCCCCGGCAAGATGCTGGCCTACAACTGCTCCCCCAGCTTCAACTGGAAGAAGAACCTCGACGATGCGACCATCGCCAAGTTCCAGCGCGAGCTGGGGGCCATGGGCTACAAGTTCCAGTTCATCACCCTGGCTGGCTGGCATAACCTCAATTACCGCACCTTCGAGCTGGCCAAAGGCTACAAGGAGCGCGGCATGAGCGCTTTTGTGGAGCTGCAACAACTGGAATTCGCGGCGGAGAAAGAGGGCTTCACCGCGGTCAAGCACCAGCGAGAGGTGGGCGCGGGCTACTTCGACGAGGTGCTCATGGCCATCACCGCTGGCCAGGCTTCCACTGCGGCTCTGGCCGGCTCGACCGAGGAAGCCCAGTTCCATTGATTGCGGGAACAGAAGGCGGCGGGACTACTCGCCGCCTTTTTCTGGCTGATTCCTGCTTGGGCAGTGAACTTCTTGACCAAGGGCGTTTTTTCCTTTTGGGGAGAGAGGCCATTCTTACGGGTGGAGCCACCGGGGCCGGGCTCAGTCCCGGCTGATCTCGCCAAGCCGCACCGGGAGGTTGCGCGGGGCAGCCTGAAAGCTCAGGGGGTTGGCGGGTATCCGCGCGTTACGCCCACCCTGGCGGATTTCGCCCTGAAGGGAGAAACTCACTCGAGCCGCGCTGTGCTGGGCGTGCAGGGGGGTGGGTGGGGTGATCGGGCAGGGTTGCCGGGTGGCCAGGCCCGACTCGTCGAAGCCTAGGCACTCCTCCAGGCGCACCACAAACCCGCCCGGCTGCAGATAGTCGGCCAGCAGGTTGCCGCTGGAGCGGCTCAGGGTAGTGGGGATGCTCTGGGGTAGACCATTGGGCAGGCGGGGTGTATTGGACTCCAGATACTCCTCGTACACGTACAGCAGCCACTTATCGTTGTTAGCCGGGTCGGGGCCGGGGTTTTCCGCCCCGCTGGCTCTGCTTACCACCCAGCCCCGGTTCAGGGGATAGACCATGATGAACTTGACCCGGCCATCCGGCTCTGGCGGCTGCAGCAGGGCTATGGCCGGGTCGGCGCCGATGCGCCAGGTATTGTCGTTGGTGCTGGGGTTGCGTACAGTGTACCCCCCGGAGCTGCCGATGGTAAGGGTCACCCCTGGGGGGTAGACGAATGCCGCGGTAGCGATATAGTCGCTCACCAGGTTGCCTGCGGTGCGCAGATCCTCGGTGAGGAGCTGGTTATTTTGCACAAAACGCAGGCTCTCGCTGCCGCTCCGCAAGCCGCTGGCGATCAGGGCCAGAATGGCCACCCCGATCAGCGCGGCAATTAGCATCTCGATGAGGGTAATACCGTTGCTGCGCATACGTCCTTCACTGGGGCGGCAGCACCACCTCGGTGGAGAAGCGGAAGGCGCGCCCCTGGGGGCCAGTGAACTCCAGGGTTACCCGCCGCAGGATCACCTGGTTGCCGATGCTTTGGATGTCCTCGGTGCGGACCGCGGGGCTGCTAAACCCCTGGGGAGGGCGCAGCGCCGGGAGCACCCCCGCATTGAAGGCGGCCGGGGTGGCCCAAGCAGCCCGCAGGTTGTCGAAATAGCTACGGGCGTAGGCCTGGGCCTGGGTGTCTATCTGGGCGTTGCGGGTGAGGGTAAAGCTCGAGCCAAAGTAGGTCAGGATCAAAATGCTCAGCGACAAAATGGCCAGGGCCACCATCACCTCGACGAAGGAGAAGCCCTTAGGGCGCACGCACCACCACCTTTCCAGTACTACCCACAATGTGCAAATTGAGTACCCGGTTGCCCGGGCCTTGCAGGGTATAGGTGCGGTTAGGGGCGCTTACCAGGCCATAAGGAGCGATAAAGGTCACACTTCCCCCACTAGGCACCCGCTGGAAAACCACTCCTGCGGGCAGCGACTTAGGGGACAAGGAGGCGAGTTCACTGCTGCGGCCCACCCGGTAGGTGCTTTCCCCCTCGTTGGCCTGAAAGGAGAAGTTGACCGACTGCCGGCGGGCCTGCTGGCGGAGGTTGAGCAAGTCCGCGTAAACCTGGGTGGCTGCCTCGCGGATAATCAGGCTCTGCTGGTAGGAGCGCAGCGAGACGAAGCCCACCCCCAGCAGGATGCCCAGCACAGCCAACACGATTAAAAACTCCACCAAGCTCAAGCCGCGTTTGACCAAGGTGTTCATTGCCCCACCACTTCCCACACCCCCCGGCTAAGCTGGGCCTGCTGCCCGCCGGGGAGGCGGGGCCGCAGACGGGCATCGTGGTAGATGTCCAGCTTGACTGGGGCCAGCACCCCGGTATCGGCAGCCACCAGGGCCCCGCGCAAGTCCCAACGGCCCCCCAGGTTGTAGCCGCGTCCGTTTTGGATCACGCTGAAGATGGCGTTGGCCGAGTACAAAAGCCCGTCGGTGCGGAAGGCCCCGCTGGGGCGGCTGCGGGCGCTGTCGTTCCACAGGCGCTTGAGCGTGGGGTTGTCGAAGGCGCTCGAGGTCAGCTCGTAGCGCGGCATGGTTCGGAGGAAGGCCACCTGGGCTTCAGTAAGCGCTACACTGCCCAGGGAAGTTTCGCCGTTGCAGGTGTGCACCCGGGCCCCTGCCGTAAGGGTTTGGTAGGTGCCGTAGCCGGCGGGGTCGTGGGTGCAGCCCTCGGCAAAGTAGATCTGGTCCTCGCCGTAAGTGTAAAAGCGGGGGCGGTAGCTACTGTCGCGCAGCCAGCGCTGGAGCTCGCTGCGGTTGAAGTTGGTGACCTCGGTGAGGGCCAGGTTGGGCCGGTACAGGGGGCTCTCTTGCCAATCCACCCTGGCCCCGCTGCCGCAGCCCGGCTGCTGAGGGTTTTCGCGGCAGAGACTCAGGGGAAGTTGCAGGCGGTTTGATTCCAGCAGGTTGAGGTTTTCTGCTTGAAAAGTGTCGACACTAAGAAAGTCGCCCATGAGCATGTTGCCTCCCGCGATCAGGTTGAGCTGGGGCAGGCGGCTGGGGTCGCGGTAGTCGCAGGGCTGGAGGCTATTGTCCTGGCCGCAGTCGTAGACCAGGTCGCCCAGGATGTAGACGTTGCCCCGGGCCAGGAGGGTGCCGTTGCCACGCACACGCCCCCGAATCACCACATCGCCGTTGATGAACACCGTGCCGGAGAGGGTGATGGGGGTGATACTGCCGTCGATGATGACGTGGCTGGGGTTGAGGCCCAGAGTACGGGAGTCCAGGGTCTGCACCCCGTCGCTGGGCCAGTTGGGGCGGGTGGGGTTGACCAGGATGGCTGCCCTGAGTTCACCCGCGCGGTAGCTTTCATTGCCGTTTTCCAGGCTCGAGCGCACCTCGGCCAGCCACTCCTCGTCGTCGATCTGGCGGTTGCCATTGGTGTCGGGAATGGGCAAGGGGAAGCGGTCAGGCAGCTCGCCGTCGGGGAAACGGTTGCCAAAGGCGGCCAGGTCGTTGCGGGTGGGGTAGTTGTAGTAGAGGTTCTGTGGGGTGGTGCAGTTGCTGGGGATGCTGCAGTCGGCGGGGGTGGGCCTTTGTGGGGCGATGGAGCGGATGCGGGTCTGGCCGGGTTCCAGGGTGGTGAAGTACTGGCTCGAGGGCTCGAGGCGGCCGCTGTACTGCTGGCTGACCGTACCCCGGGTGAGCAAAGCCCCGTGTACGGTACCTGCCTCTTGGTCATCTCGCATGACCAGGCTTTCCAGCACCCCTACCTTCACCCGGCGCCACCAGGTGCTGGGGTCGTTGGGGTTGGGTTCGCCCCGCAGCGCATCCAGACTGCGCACCTCGAGGTGACAGAAGATACAGTCGGCCTTGTTGGTTAGAAAGGGGAAATCAAAAGGGAAAGGGCTCTGAGCGACGCGGAATATCTGGCGTAGCCGACGGGTGGTGCCATCGGGTAGGGTGCCGGTGGAGATCACCGTGAGCTGGACGATGGGCTCGCCCGAGGGGCTGGCGGTATCGTTGCGCGAGACCTGCACCACGAACCGGCTGCCGTCTTCTAGCGCCTGGGGCGCGCCGAACAGGTTGGGCAGGGTAGCTTGGTTGGGTAGCCCCATGCGCTCCAGAGCCTGCCGGTAGGCTACCACACTAGGCGAGCTGGCCTCGGCCAGCACCTGGTGCCACAGCCGGGCCACGGCCCGCTCGAGGCCCGCCTCGGCGGCGAACTGGGCCCGTGCGGTGCGCAGGGCGTCCTGGGCGTTGCGTCGGTTGGAAAGGGAGGTCAGCAGCGAGAGGCTGACCAGGATAATCACGATGAACAGGAATACCAGGGTTGAAACTAAGGTAACCCCTTTACGGCTTCGCATCGAATCCCCCCGTTGCTGTAAACCTTTGGCAACGCTCTGCAATTACCCCAAGATTTTAAACCCCTCTAGGAGGTACAGGGGGTGCCAAGCTAGGTTTAGCGTAACAAACCCAGGCTGCGGGCCCGCTCGAGGGCCTCCACCCGGTTGCGCACCCCAAGCTTCTCATACAGTCGCACCAAATGGTCTTTGACGGTTTCGGGGGATAGGCCCAGGTTGCGGGCGATCTCCTTGCTGGAAAGCCCTTGCGCCATCTGCTGGAGCACCTCCTGTTCGCGCATCGTGAGACGGGGTAGCTCGGGGGCCCGCAGGCGGGGTTCTTGTCCCTGGCTAAGCCGCCGCAGGCGTTCGGCCAGGGCCTCGGGGGGAAGCTCCTTCGACCAGTAGGCGTTGGCCCCGGCATAGGCGGCCTGCTGCACCAGGACGGGTTCGTTGAAGGTAGTCAGCAGAACCACCAGCCCCAAGTAGCCTTTTTCCCGCAGCAGGCGGGTGGCGGTAATCCCATCCGTCTGCGGCATGCGCACGTCCAGCACCACCGCATCCGGTAGACGCTCCAGGCACAGGCGCAGGGCTTCCTGACCGTCCCCCGCCTCACCCACTACCGCGAAGCCCTGGCCCTCCAGGGCCAGGCGCAGCCCCATGCGGAACAGGGGGTGGTCGTCGGCGATGAGGAGGCGCATGCCGTGTTTCAGGATACCCCTATTTGGGGGTAGCCAGGGCCAGGGGTTCCTTGGCATCCTGAACGCAGGAGGTGAGGATGCAACCCAAAGGTCTAAAACCCCAGGGGATCGCCCTGGTCACCGCCCTGATCGCTGCCCTGGCGGCCGCCGCCTTGCTGGGGGTGCTCACCGCCAGCGTGCTCAGCGAGCTGCGCCAGGGCCAGTCGGTGCGGGTGCGCAACGAGCTGGCCCAGGCCGCGGATAGCCTTTCCGAACGGGTGCGCCTGGAGCTGGTGCTGGCCTACCGCAACGGTGGCTTGAGCGCCCCGGCCTACCTGGATCGCTTACGAGGGGACAACACGATTCGAGAGGTGGCCCTGGAGAGCGGCATTACCGGACGCTGGCGGGTGCGCGGTGTCTCCCCGTCCAACAGCGGGTACGGCTGGGTGGAGATCGCCGCCACCGCCAGCCGCGCAAATAGCAGCCAGACCGTGATCCGCCGGATCGCCTTCGGCCAGGGGCATACCTTCAACCTGGCCATGTTGGCTGAGAATCCCAACTGCATGTTCTGCCACCTGCGGGTGCGGGGGGATGTGGGTGCGCTACACCACTTCCGGCCCGGCTGGGGTTGGGAGGGTCACGGGGAGAGCACCGGCTCAGGCGGGAGGGAGGGGGGCTCGGTCGTCTACGGCGACGTCTACGCCGCCACCACCATTACCGACGACGACACCTCGCTGGAGCGGCGCACCTACACGAGCGGGCCCAATGAGCTGGAAGGGGTTGACCCTATAACGGCCCGCCGGATCAACGGTGCTTTGGTCACCGGCAGGGTGGAGGTCAACTCCACCAACCCGGCCCTGCCCCAGGACGTGGACGGCGACGGCATCCCCGACTTTCCCCCCATCCGCCGTGCGGTGGCCCAGGCCAGCGCCAATGGCAGCCTGACGGGCGGGGTGATGGTGGGCATTCCCCGTGGAGGCAGCCTGACCAGCCTGACCCCCAACCTGGCCAGCGTAAGCCGGGTGTACGACGGCAACCTGGTGCTCATCGGCACCCCCGAGAACCCCCTGGTCATAGACAAGGACATCTACGTCACCGGGGATGTGGTGATCAAGGGAGTGGTCACAGGGCGGGGGGCCATCTACGCCGGGCGCAACCTGTACATCGCCGGGAACCTGACCTACAAGAACCCCCCCGACCCGCCCGGCCAGGGGGTCTGTGCTGGGGTGAACGATCCCGATGCCTGCGCCCGGCGCAACATCCAGGACGGCAGGGACGAGCTGCGCCTGGCCGCCCGGGGGAACACCGTCTTAGGGGACTATACCGAGCGGGACGAACGGGGCAGGCTGCTACCCCTCGATCTGCGCCAGTCGGCGGAGTTTTACCGCACCCAGTATGCCTTTTGGACCGATAGGAGCAGATCCTACTTCTACCATAAGAATACCGGGGATGAGCTGAGGCTGCGCGACGGGCGCTACTACAACGTGGAAGGGGAGGAGGTGCCCGAAGATCAGGTGGTTAGGGTGAGTCCCGACCAGGACGATCCAGGCCCAGGCGATGCCTACTCCTATAGCTTCCGCCCAGGCTACATCAACCCCGGCAACGGCGAATTTGCCCCCTGGATCAGCGACGCCGACTACCGACGGCTCCTTCTTGGCCAGGAAAGCCTGGCCTATAACACCTGGCGCTGGAGCTTCTACCATTGGGAGGGCAATCTGGCGGCTTACCGCAACCGCGTACAAAGACTCTTGGAACCATCCCTCCTCCGGGGGACAAACCGGAGCAGCCCTGAGGCCGAGGCATGGGCCCGGGATACTGCCAATCGGCTGGCCTGTACCCTGGCTAAACTGTTGGGAAACCCCCCAGGCTGTCCGGACGGGAACCCCGAGCGGGAGGGCGACCTGACCTTCCAGGGCAACCCCATCGGCTATTTCCACATCCAGAGGGAAGGCGAAATGCCCACCATCCGGGTGGTATGGGATCAGGCGCTGGAGTATGGGGCCCAGGTCACCCGGGTGGACGCCTTCCTCTATAGCAACCTGCGCATCGTGGGTAGAACCAGCATGCTGGGGGTGGCCATGAACGGGGGGCTGGTGGCCAAGGAGCTGGGCATCCTGGCCCCGGGCCGGAGAGGGGCCTGGTGGATGGACGGGGCGCCCTGGAATACGAACAGCCGCTACCGTTTCCTTTGGGAGCGCCGGGACTGCGCCAACCCGGGCACGGCCTACCATGTGGAGGGCACCGAGAGCTGCGCCCTGACCGTCAACTACGACCACCGCATGCGCAACGGCGGGCACGGCTTCAACCTGGTGGTGGGCAACCCCGGCCAGACCGTGGCCTGGCGGCTCTCGGCTGACCCAGGGGAGCAGGTGAGGTGAGGTATGTCCAGAGTGATTGTTGTTCTGGTGGGCCTGGGGCTGCTGGTGGCCCTGCTTCTCTGGGGGCTAGGGCCCAAGCGCCAGGCTTCGGTGCAGGCCCCGCCGTCCGAGCCGCCGCCCGGGACAGTGGTGCTGAGGGAGGCCGCTCCGGCCCAGGCGGCCCAGCCCGAGGCCCCGGCCCTGGCCCGGCTGCCCTTGGAGGCCCTGCAGCCGGATATGGTGAGCTACGCCACGCGGCAGGGGAACCGCTGGGTGCTCCATATGGTGGATGGCAGCCAGCGGGAGGTCTACCCCTTCGAGGTGGCCTATTTGCCGGAGGAACTCCGCCTGCGCCTGGAGTATGAGCGGGAGGGACGATGAACCGGGGCTTTGCCTTGATTGAGCTTTTGCTGGTGCTGGCGATCCTGGGCCTCCTGGGGGGGGTTGGCATGGCGGGCCTGCAGCGCTACCTGGAAACCCAGCGGTTGAACCAGGCCCTGGAGGAGGTGGCCGGGGCCCTGCGGGGGGTGGCGGGGCGGGCCTTGCAGGAGAGCCGGCCTTACCAAATCCAGGTCAGGATCTTGGAATCGGGCTGGGGCAGCCGGCTGGAGTGGTCTAGCGGCAGGGAGGTGGTGGGGCAGTTGACCGTGCCAAACGGAGTGCGCATCGTGCAGATAGAGGGGGGCTACCCCATCGAGTTCGTGGGCCGGGGGTTCCCCCGCACCACCTACCGCCTGCACCTGCAGATCGGCAGCCGCCCGGCCCGGCGGGTGGTGCTCCTGCCCACGGGGAAGGTGGTGATCCCATGAGACGGGGCCTGACCCTGGTGGAGGTGCTGGTGGCCCTGGCGGTGCTGGGGGTTGTGCTGGGCTTTGTGGCCCCCAGCCTGTTTTCCAGCCTCCAGGTGGCCCGGCAGAGCCGGGTGACGGCGGTGGCCACCGAGTACGCCCAGGGCGTGGTGGAGCGCTACCGCACCCACTGGAGTGTGCCGGCCAACTACATCGCGGGCTCCGCCCCGCCGGGCCTGGAGGCATTGCGAGGCCGGCTGGCCCAGGCTGGTCTGAACGCGAGCATTGACGCCACCCAGCGGCTGCGTCCGGATGGCAGCGCTTTTACCGGCACCGGCCAGCCGCCTTTGCGCCGGGTGGTGGTGGAGGTGCGCCGGGGCAACGGGGTGGTGCTGCGGCTGGTGAGCGATATCGGCCACCCCCAGTCCGGGGGGCTGCGCTGAAGGAGGGGGTATGCGAAGCCAAGGGTTGACCCTGTTGGAGATGCTGATCGCCCTGAGCCTCTTCGGGGTGGCGCTGGCCCTATCCAGCAATCTGATCTTCGGCAACCCGCAGATCGCCAGCCGGCAGGTGCTGGCAGGCCGCATCCAGGAGGATGCCCGGCTGGCTTTGGCCCGGATGAGCGATGTGATTGCCCAGGCGGCCTACATCTATCCCTTGAATGCCCGCCTCACCGTGCCGCTGCCGGGGGGAGGCTCCCGCTCCCTTACCGCGACGACCGGGCGGCAGAACCTGGCCTTGCTGGTGCCCTCGGGCAACGCCTACTGTCCGGCCACGCCCACGACCACCTACTGTGCCTACCTGTACCGCGTGGAGGCCCGCGACCCCTATGCGGACGACCTGGGGCCTGCCCTTCCGGGGCATAGTGGTCAGGTATTGGTAGAGTACCAGGCCCGGGGCCTGGCCTGGCCAGCCAACACCCTGCCCCCCCGGGACTGGACGGATGGGGCGGATCCCAGCCGGGGGGTGGTGGCCGACTCGGTGGATGCGGGGGGCACCGATCTCTCTGGGGTGGCCTTTGCCGGGGTGGAAAGCCCGGTGGATAAAAACCTGTTGATTCCCGGGGATACGGTGGAGGTCAGCCTAGATAGCCCCGAGGCTTTGATCGGCTCGGTGCGCTTAGCGCTGGTGCTGAGCTACAACAACGGCCTTTTAGCCCTACAGCAAGGCGAGGTGCTGGCGCGGGCCATCCCCCGGGCCATACCGCCCTAGCCACAGCCTGAGCCGGGTGCCCTGCCCCGCTGGGGCCAGGCTTTCCAGCCGTCCCCCGTGCACCTCGGCCACCCGGCGGGCCACGTACAGCCCCAGCCCGGCGCTGCCGGCCCGCACCCCCCGCAGGCGCTGGCTGCGGAAGGGCTGGGAGAGGGCTTCCAGGCTATCGGGCAGGCCGGGACCGTCGTCCTCGACCTCGAGCCAGCCCTCCCCGGCCCGCAGCACCACCCGGCTTCGGGCATGCCGCAGGGCATTTTCCACCAGGTTGGCCACGGCCCGCTCGAGCAAAAGCCGCTCGGCCCGGGCTTGCCCGGCCCCCTCAATCTCTAGCGAGAGGCCGCGCTTTTGTGCCTGCTGGGCGTAGCGCAGGCGAAAATCCTCCAGAACGGAGCGCAGGTTGAGGGGTTCCGGCTGTATGCGCAGGGCCTCGAGGCGGCTAGCCGTGAGCAGATTTTCCACCAGCCGATAGCTTCGGTTCAGTTCTTCCTGCAGGGTACGCAACATCTCCTTGCGCTTTTCCGGTCCGATTTTGTCGGCTTCCTCCAGGTATTCCAGCGCCCGCAGGCTGGCCAGTAAGGGGGTTTTGAGGTCGTGGGTCAGGGCGGCGTAGGTGGCCTCGCGGGCCTCGAGCAGCTCGCGTAGATGCGCCAACACCTCCTCGAAGCCCTCGCGTAGCTGGGCGATCTCGGCGGGGGGACGCTGTTTGGGGGTAGGGAGGGATAGTTCGGCCAGGGTGCGGTTGGCCCCGCGCAGGTAGCGCAGGCTGCGGGTGAGTTCGTCCACCGGCTGGAGCAGGGTATGGGCTAGCCCATAGCCCACCCCGGCGGCCACCAGGGCCAGCACCCCCACCCAGGCCAGCAGGAAAAGCGAGGTCTGGAGGGGGCGCTCTGGGTTGGCCATCCAGAAGGTCAGCACGATGACCAGGTTGGGCACAAAGGCCAAAAGGCCGATGACCCAGGCCAGTTGGTGCTTGAGCGGCATGGCCTCAGTTTAGTCGCTCCGGCATCTTCAGGCCCTGACAGAAAAGAGCCGCCCTTGAGCTGAGCCTGCTCAGGTGTTAGGGTGTTGGAACCGAGGTGTTTTTGTGCAGCGTCCCCAGGCCCTACAGCGCTATGTCCTGCGCATCTTTGCCCTGACCGTTCAACTTATCTTCAACCTGGCCATTGTGGCGTTGTTGTTGGGGCTTTTGGTGGGTGTGGGGCGAACCTTGCTGGAGCTGGGCCTGACCCTTTCCGAGCCCACGGTGCGGTTGGGTCTAAAGGAACTGGTCACCAATGTGCTTTCCTTGGTGATCATGCTCGAGCTGGTGCGGGCTTTTGTGGAGTATTTCGAGTTTGAACGCATCCGGGTGGAGGTGCTGTTGGAGGTGGGGGTGGCCTTCGTGCTGCGGGAGATGCTGCTGGGCCTGTTTGGCGGCGATATCCAGGGCCCCAGCGTTCTATTCTGGAGCGTGGGATTGTTGGCCTTGGTGGTGGCCCGGGTTTTGGTGGTGAACTTCCCCGTTGGGGGAAAGGGTGCCCGTTAATGCTTCCCTTGCGCGACACCATCTTTTTTCACGGGCCAGCCTGGGCGACCAAAAGCCTTATTGTGGCTTGCGTACTGGTCTTCTATGTTCAGCTCTCACTCGGCCTCGAGGCCAGCGTCGCCCTATTGGCCCTAACCCCAGGCTATCTGTGGGAAGACCCGATTGGTCAGGGGTATCGGCTTCTGACCAGCATGTTTAGCCACGGCTCGATCGGGCACCTGCTGGGCAACCTGTGGTTTTTGTGGGTATTTGGCCCGGCCCTCGAGGGCCGTTTAGGGAGCGGGCGCTTTTTGTTGCTGTACTTGCTCTCCGGACTGGTCGCGGCCCTTGCCCAGGGCTTATTGGCCGATCCCTACGTGCCCATGGTGGGGGCCTCGGGGGCCATCTCCGGCGTAACTGGAGCGTACATGCGCCTCTTTGGCCAGGCGTATATCCTGACCTGGCTCTTTCCTTTTTTCTTCGTTTGGCTTCCTGCTGGCCTTTACCTGGGCTACTGGGCTTTGATACAGCTCATCAATGCCTTGCTGGGCTTACCGGGGGTGGCCTGGTGGGCCCACTTGGGAGGGTTTGCTGTGGGGCTGCTGCTGGCGGCTCGGCTACAGCCGCAGCGGGCTTATCGTTCCCCGCCAACCTGGGAGGGTTGGTTTTTCTACCGTTGAACCCTGAGGGAGGTTAGTTGTGGAGATTTTCTTTCAGCTTTTTTGGTTGTTCTTCATCCTTTCGGCGCTAAGCCCATACTTCAACCAACAGCTTCTTCTAAGCAGCCGTACCCGAAAGATTGCCGAACTCGAGCGCCGGCGTAAAAGCCGGGTCATCACCCTGATTCACCGCCAGGAGGGCTTTTCGTTTTTGGGTATCCCCTTTGCTCGCTACATCGACATAGACGACTCCGAGCAGGTGTTGCGAGCCATCCGCTTGACCGACAAAAACATTCCCATCGATCTGGTTTTGCACACGCCGGGGGGGCTGGTGCTAGCGGCTGAACAGATCGCCGAAGCCCTGCTTAAGCATCCCGCTAAGGTCACGGTCTTCGTGCCTCACTACGCCATGTCCGGCGGCACCCTGATCGCCTTGGCTGCCGATGAAATTGTAATGGATGAGAACGCGGTCTTAGGCCCGGTGGATCCTCAGCTAGGGCAGTACCCGGCTGCTTCCGTGCTCAAGGTGTTGGAGCAGAAGCCCCTCGCCGAGATAGACGACCAGACCCTTATCCTGGCCGATGTAGCCCGCAAGGCCTTATCCCAAGTACAGCGTACCGTGCGCAATCTGCTTAAGAAGCATCTGGACGAGGCTAGGGCCGAAGAGGTGGCGGCGTTGCTTTCCCAGGGCACCTGGACGCACGACTACCCCATCGGGGTGGAGGAGGCTCGGGATATGGGCCTGAAGGTCTCGACTGATATGCCCCTCGAGGTCTATGCCCTGATGGAGATGTACCCCCAGCCCCGTGGTGGTAAACCCAGTGTGCAGTACGTGCCATTGCCCTATCAGCAGCCCTCCTCCCCTAACCGGGGCCGTTCTTGAGCCAAGGGCCCTCTCTGTGTAGCCTGGGGGGCAGTATGCCCTCCGACACCACCGCACGCCTCCTGATTACCTGCCCCGACCGCCCCGGCATCGTGGCAGCGGTCTCGAGTTTCCTCTTCCACCACGGGGCCAACATTACCGCCCTGGACCAGCACTCTACCGACCCGGAGGGGGGGCTTTTCTTCATGCGCCTGGAATTCCAAACCCCCCATCTCGATGTTTCGCGAGAGATTTTGGAAAAAGCTTTTGCCGAGCGGGTAGCCGCCCGGTTTGAGATGGACTGGCGCATCGCCTATGCCGCTGATGTGAAAAAGGTGGCCATCCTGGTCTCCAAATACGACCACGCCTTGCTCGAGCTTCTGTGGCGGCACGCCAACCGCGAGCTACCCTGTCAGATCACCCAGGTCATCTCCAACCACGAAACCCTCAGGCCCGAGGTGGAGCGCTTCGGCATCCCTTACCACCACGTACCGGTGGATAAAGATCGCAAAGAAGAGGCCGAGGCCCGGATGCTTGAGCTGCTCGCGGGCAGCGACCTGGTGGTGCTGGCCCGTTACATGCAGATTCTCAGCCCCCAGTTTGTGGCCCAGTACCCCAACCGCATCATCAACATTCACCACTCCTTTTTACCGGCCTTTGTGGGGGCCCATCCTTACCGGCAGGCCTATATCCGCGGGGTCAAGATCATCGGGGCTACCGCCCACTACGTGACCGAGGAACTCGACCAAGGGCCCATCATCGAGCAGGATGTGGCCCGGGTTTCCCACCGTCACGACGTGGCCGACCTGGTGCGCTTGGGCCGCGACCTCGAGCGCACCGTGTTGGCCCGGGCGGTGGCCTGGCACTTGGAAGACCGCATCATCGTCTATGGCAACAAAACCGTGGTCTTTTCCTGAGCCTCATAAACCAGCTTCACACCGGCTTCACCGTGGCTTGCTACCCTAGTAGAAGGAGGTTTTTGAGATGTCTATGAGAAGCGCCTCGATTCTTCTGGGTCTCTTGCTGGTGGTAGGGGGTGGGGTGGCCTGGTTCAACCTAAGCAAAAGCCAGGCCCCCCTCGAGCCGACGCCCACCGCTCAGGTTCAGGCCCAGTCCTTTGACCCCAACCGGGCCCTTTTGGAAAACGAACGCAACACCATCGAGGTAGTTCAGCGCACCGGGGATGGGGTGGTCTTCGTGGCGGTGCGCAGTGCTTCAGTTAGCCGCGACCTGGGTTTTTTCGCCCCCTTCTTCCAGCCTCAGCCCCAGGAGGGCACCGGCTCGGGGTTCGTGATTGACCAGGAGGGCCATATCCTCACCAACTACCACGTGATTGAGGGGGCCGACCAGATCACCGTGCGCTTCCACAACGACCCCAAAAGCTATCCCGCCCGGGTGGTGGGCCGGGCTGAGCCGCTGGATATGGCCCTGATTCGGGTGCAGGCCCCGCGCGAGAAGCTCAAGCCCATGCGCCTAGCCGACTCTGACCAGGTGCGCGTGGGGCAGAAAGCCATTGCTATGGGGAACCCCTTTGGTCTGGAGTTTACCGTTACGGAGGGCATTGTCTCGGCCATCCGGCGCAACCCCAACGACGGCAGTGCTAGCGGCACCGGGGCCTTCGTGCCCACCGTGATCCAGACCGATGCCGCCATCAACCCCGGCAACTCGGGTGGGCCTTTGCTGAACTCGCGGGGTGAGGTCATTGGCATCAACACCTTCATCTACAGCACCACCGGGGTTTTCGGTGGCCAGGCCCAGTCGGCGGGCATCGGCTTTGCCATCCCCATCAACCTAGCCAAGCAGTACCTGGCCGACCTCAAGGCTGGCAAGGAGATCACCGCCGAGGAGATCATCCGCTCGAGGCCCCGTCTGGGCATCACCCTCTCCCTTCTGCCTATGAACCAGTACCCCGAGAACATCCGCCGGCAGAACCGCCTGCCCGAGACCGGTCTGATGATTCAGCAGGTCGAGCGCGGCAGTCCGGCGGAGCGGGCCGGGCTGCGCCCAGCGACCCGCAGCGTGCAGCTTCAACTGCGCAGTGGCCAGGTCGTCGAGCTGGGGGTGAATGGGGATGTTTTGCTCGAGGCCGACGGCAACCCCATCGCCAACATCAACGACCTGCGGGCGGTGTTGCTTTCTAAGAAGCCGGGCGAGGCGGTCGCCCTCAAGGTCTGGCGCGACGGCCAGACCCGCGAGGTGCGGGTGGTGCCGCAGATTATCCGCTGATTTTGCCAGAGTGGGGGGCCTCCGTTGGTACGCCGCTATGTCGCCCTTTGGTGGGTGCTGCTGACCACGGTAGGGCTGGCCCAGTTCGACCCCACCCAGGCCTGGTTTACCCTGCGTACCGAGCACTTTGACATCCACTACCCCCAAGGCCTCGAGGCCCCCGCGCGAGAGGTGGCCTGGCACGCTGAGCGGGCCTACCGGTTGCTGGCCGCCGACTTCGAGCCTCCCCCCGGGCGCCTCCAGCTGGTGCTGGCCGACGTAGGCGACGTGGTCAACGGCTTTGCCGACCCGGTCAACCTGGTGGCGGGCCTCTACACCGCCCAGTTCCGCCTGGCCGATTTCTTCAACCCCCGGTTGGACTCCTGGTGGGAGGCGGTGGTCTTTCACGAGGTGGCCCACCTCTTCGACCTAACCCAGACCCAGGGGCCCCTCAAGGAGCGCACCCGCATCTTTGGCCAGCTCCCCGCCCAAAGCGCCATCAAGCCTTTCCCCTTTGTGGAGGGCGCGGTGGTGTATTTGAAGTACAAAAAGCTGGGCGAGTCCCGCCTCAACGAAGCCATTACCCGGATGTTCCTACGCCAGATGGTCCTTTCGGGGGCATTCCCCAGCTTGGACGAGATCCGCCAGGCCTATGGTCGCACCCGCTGGCCCTACCTGGGCTTTTTGGTCTACAACTACAGTGCCTGGCTGGTGCGCTACCTCGAGGAGCGCTTCGGCCCCGAGGCCTATGTCCGCTTGAGCCAGGCCAACGCCGGCATGCTGGCTCTAAAAGATTTCAATCAGCCTTTCCTGCAAGCCTTTGGGGTCTCCCTCGACCAGCTCTACGCCGAGTTCGTGCGCTGGCTACCAGGGCAGTTCGCCGAGGAGATCGCCCGCATCCGTGCCGAAGGGCTGACCCCAGCCGTCCGCCTTAGCCAGCTAGGGTTCTTCAGTCAAAGCCCCACCGATTCGCCGAGAGGCCTGGTGTATGCCCATACTTCCCCTTGGCGCAGCGGCCTGCGCCTGGTGCAGAAGGGGCAGGACCGTGAGCTGTGGAGTGGTGCGGCCCAGTACCCAGAGTGGTCGCCCGATGGGCGCTATCTCTTGTTTGTGGCCCGCGGCGCCCAAGGGCCCTACCGGGTGGAAAGCGACCTCTACCAGTACGACCCCTTAGAGGGCCGGGTGCGGCGGCTCACCCAGGGCCAGCGGGTCTACTACGCCCGCTACGCTCCCGATGGCCAGAGCATCTTCCTGGCCCAAAACACCCCGGACGGTTCCACCGAGTTGGCCCGCTACTTCCCTGAGCTAAAGCAGGTTCAACCCCTGCGAAGCTTTCCCCAACAGGACGGGGTGATTCACTCCTTCGCGGTGGCCCCCGACGGCCAGAGCCTGGTGCTGGCCCTGCTGCGGCGCGGGGGTTTCCAAGACTTGTATCTGTACACCCTGGCTAGCGGGGCTCTTATCCCCCTGACCCAGGATAAGAACGTGGAGCGCGACCCGGTCTATAGCCCAGATGGGCGGTATGTGCTCTACAGCGCCGATGTGAACCAGGTCTACAACCTCTACGCCTACCGCCTGGAGGACGGGGCGGTCTTCCAGGTGACCAACCTGCTGACCGGGGCGTTTGAGCCCACGTTTGCCCACGATGGAGGGCACCTGATCTTCACCGGTTATGGCGAAAGCGGTTACAACCTCTACCAGATGCCCTACCGGCCGGATGCCTGGAGGCCGGTGGTTCTGGAAGCGGAGCCGCTGCCCCCTTTCCAGCCGGCGGAAGGGGGGTCTTTGCCCGAGCCCTACGACCCCTTGCGCTACCTGGTCCCCCGCTACTGGTTGCCCCTGGCTGGGGTGGAGGTGGGCCGCTTTGGTTTGAGCGCCCTCCTGGGGGCCTCCTTCTCGGCCTCCGACCCGGTAGGCCTGCACGGGTATGCCCTCGAGGCCGGCTTCGACGGCCTGGGTGGGTTGTACTACAACTTGGCCTACCGCTATGCCGGCTTAGGCTTCCCCCTCACCTTGCAGCTAGCCGGTCTGGGGCGCCACCACCTTCAGGGCCTGTTGGCCTCCTTCTGGTTGCCCCAGGGCAGCCTGGGCCTGGGGTATGGGCGCTCGGACGCTCTCGAGCCACTCCTCGATTCAAGCCGGAACACCGTCACCCACAGCTTCTCTTTGAGTTTGCAAGGCTATAGCACCAGCGCCAGCGACCTGTTCCGCCTGCGCAACAGCCTGCGCGCGGTGGGTACCGCCTTGGTGCGGGAGGGTTACCCAGACTGGTACTACCGCCTGCAGGCCGCCTTGGGCTTCCAGTTTAGGCTGCCGCTGGAAGAGGCCCACCTGCTTGGGCTGCGCCTTGGGGGTGGGTTCACTACCTCGCCTTTAGCCTTGGATGCCTTTGACCTGGGGGTGGGCCCGCTGAGGTTGGGCGGGGTGCCTACCCTGGCCGTGCGGGGCTACGAGCCGGGGCAGCTCCGAGGGGCCCAGGCCCTGGTGGGCGCGCTGGAGTACCGCCTGCCCCCCTGGCGCCTCGAGCGGGGCTGGGGCAACTGGCCCCTTTTCTTCGAAGACCTCAGCCTTACCCTGTTCGCCGACGCTGGGGTGGCCGGTTCGCCTTTGGACTGGAACCAGCTTCGCTTTTCCATAGGGGCTGAGTTACGGCTGGGCTTGACGCTCTTTTACCTAGCCCCCGGCTACGGCCTGGTGTTGGGTGGGGCCCAAGGGCTGGGCGAGCCTGGGCCGCGGTTTTACCTGGGCCTGAGTACACCGGGTTTGTAAGCGGAAAATCTGCTGTGTTTTGAAACTATCCTGATACAAAGACGGGATGCTGGGTCGGACTGGAGGTCTGATGGCAACCCGTCGCACCCCTATCTCCCGTGCACCTTCCGCCCGAAAGAGGAGTTGCTTCGTCAGAGGGGAGGCCCTCGAGGCCCTCTGGCTGGTAGCCCCGGGGGTGGGCTTGCTATTGGTGTTCATGGTCTGGCCCACCCTGAATGCGTTTTGGCTGTCTTTTCACCGAGAGGACTTGCTGGGCAGTGAGCGGGTCTGGGTGGGTCTGGCCAACTACGCTGAGCTACTGCGCGATCCGGCCTTCTGGCGCTCGGTGGGGGCCACCTTTGCCTTTGCCGCGATTGTGGCCCCACTGCAGCTTTTGCTAGGGTTGCTAGCCGCTTTGATGGTGGCCCGCCCCTTTCCTGGGGTAGGGCTGTTCCGTACTCTCTTTTTTCTGACCACCGCAGTACCCACAGCGGTGGCGGCAATCGCCTGGGGCTGGTTTTTGCATCCGGTGGGGGGGAGCCTGAACCGCTGGCTGGAGGCTTTGGGTCTCCCCGCCCAGCCCTGGTTGACCAGCCCTGAGCTGGCTCTGCCCACCCTGGCGGTGGTGACGGCCTGGGCTGGGGTGGGGTTTACCGCCATCCTGCTCACAGCCGGGCTGCAACAGATTCCCGAAGACCTCTACGAGGCCGCCCGGATCGATGGGGCCAACATCTGGACGCAGTTTTGGCGCATTACCCTACCGCTTTTATCGCCCACCTTGTTCTTGGTGGGCCTCCTTACCCTGCTCTCGAGCCTTACCGCCTTTGGCCAGATTCACCTGCTCACCCGGGGCGGCCCTATGGAAAGCACCACCGTCTGGGTTTATCGCCTTTACCAGGATGCCTTCTTCAACTTCCGCTTCACCTATGCCGCAGCCCAGGCGGTGGTTTTATTCCTGGTGCTGCTGCTGCTGGCGGCTTTGCAGTTCCGCTTTCTAGGTACGAGGGTGCACTATGCCTAGTCTGCCGCGCTGGTTGGCCCGTCCGCTCTTCTATCTGGCTTTGGGGGTATATGCCTGGCTGCTGGTCTTACCCCTGCTGAGCCTGCTTTCGGCTAGCTTCCGCAGCGAGGCCGACCTGTACACCCCTGGTCTTTGGCCACCCCAGCCGACCCTCGAGGCCTACCGGGAGGCTGTGCAAAAACACCCGGTGGGCCGCTATCTTTTGAATAGCCTGCTGGTCTCGCTGAGCATCACCTTAGGGGTGCTGTTCACCTCGGCCACCCTGGGCTATGCCCTGGCCCGCATCCGCTTCGCGGGGCAGAGCCTGTTGTTTGGTTTTGTGGTGGCGGTTTTGCTCATCCCCGACGAGGTAACCTTCCTGCCTCGCTACCTCCTAGTGCAGCAGCTGGGCTGGATCAACAGCTACGCCGCGCTGATCGTGCCTTTTCTGGCCTCGCCCCTGGGCATCTTCCTGCTGCGCCAGTTTATCAAGAGTCTGCCCCAGGACCTCTTTGACGCAGCGCGGATAGACGGGGCCGGCCACCTGCGTACCCTCTGGCATGTGGCCTTGCCCCTGGCCGCCCCGGCCCTGGGGGCCTTGGGGGCACTTTCTTTCCTGGGGGCCTGGAACATGTATCTCTGGCCCTTGGTGGTGGTCAACCAGAACCAGATGAAGACCGCCCAGGTGGCCATCGCCCAGGTGCAAAGCGTAGAGGTCTCGAGCTGGAACGTGGTGGCGGCGGTAGCCATCTTGGTACTGCTGCCTACTTTGCTGGCCTTTTTGCTTGCCCAGCGAACCTTTATCCGGGGGATTGCTCTGGGCGGGCTTAAGGGATAAGGGAGGAAAAGTATGAGGAAACATCTGGTCGGTTTTCTGGTAGGGGCGGCGCTGGGCAGCCCGGCCCTGGCCCAGCCACGGGTGACCATCGACTTCTGGCACTCCATGGGCGGGGTGCTGGGCGAGGCCACCGAGGCTTTGGTCAAGGACTTCAACGCAGCGCAGAACCGGGTTACGGTTCGCAGCCAGTTTGTGGGTTCCTACGACGAGGGCCTGAACAAGCTACAAGCGGCCTTGCGGGCAGGGGGGCAGGGCCGGCCCCACGTCATCCAGGTCTACGATATCGGAGCCCGTTTTATGGCCGATTCCGGGGCGGTGGTTCCTCTCGAAGACCTGGCCCGGGCCAACAACTTTGACCTCTCGCAGTTCGTGCCCCAGCCGCGCAACTACTACACGGTGGATGGCAAGCTTTACGGGTTGGCCTTCAACAGCTCTAACCCCATTCTCTACTTCAATGCCCGGGCCTTGGAGGAGGCCGGCATTCCCTACCGCAACACCTGGAGCCTGGCCGACCTCGAGGCGGCTGCCCGCAGGCTGACCGTCAAGGACGCCTCGGGGAAGACCCTGCGTTACGGTCTTTCCATTCCCATTGATAGCTGGTTCATGGAGCAGTTTTCCTATAACTCGGGCCAGTTCTTTTGCAACAACGAGAACGGTCGCAGGGCTCGAGCCACCGAGGTCACCTTCAACAACCCCGCCGCCGTGGCCTTCCTCGATACCTGGGCCCGGTTGGTACGGGAAGGGGTGGCGGCCAACACCGGGCGCAACTGGGCCGACAGCCAGAGCCTCTTTGCCCAGGGGCAGGCGGCCATTGCCATCTACTCCACGGCCTCGCTGACCGGGGTGCTGCGCCAGGTGGGCAATCGCTTCCCGGTGCGCACAGCTTTTTACCCCTACCTGCAGGAGCGCAACGGTACTGCTATCGGAGGGGCTGCGGTCTACCTGATCCGAGGCTTCCCGGAAGCCGAAACCCAGGCGGCTTGGGAGTTTATCCGATTTTTGCTGCGCCCAGAAGTCCAGGCTAAGTGGATTATTGGTACCGGCTACTTTCCGGTGGTGAAGGGGGTAACCGAGCTGCCTAGTGTGCGGCAGGCCTATGTGCGCCAGCCCAACTACACTACCGCGGTGCGGCAGCTAGAAACCTCCAAGGTCAACAACGCCTCAGCGGGTTGCTTGATGGGCGGGTTTACCGAGATTCGCCAGATTGTGCAGTCGGCCATCGAGGAGGCCTTGCGGGGCAAGCCGGCCCAGCAGGCCCTCAACGAGGCCAAAGGGCGGGCGGATGCGGTGCTGGCCCGCTACAACGCCAGCGTTCGGCAGTAGTTCTTAGAAACCCCAGCGCAAGCTTCTGCGCTGGGGTTTTGCTCACCTCGAGCCCTGCAAGCCTTGCAGCGCCAAAGCGGCCTCGCGGTAGCTGGGCCGGTAACGCAGCGCGGCCTGAAGATCGGCCAGGGCTTCCCTTTGCTGGCCCAGGGCTTGGCGGGCTAGGCCGCGCCAGTAGTAGCTCTCCTCGTGGTCGCCAGCCCGGCGCAGCACTTCGTTGGCCAGGGCCACCACCTCCGGGTAGCGCCCGGTCTTGAAGTAGGCCTCGTAGGGACCAAACTGGTACCACAGCATCCGCCAGGGCCAGGGGCTGGCGGCATCGGCGGGGCGGCGAGGGTCGAAGGAGGGGTCTGGGGGAAGCTGGCGCGAGCGGTCGTAGGCCTTGGCCGCTTCCTGGGCCAGGCCCAGCCGGAGGTAGGCGCTGCCCAGGTTGAACCAGGCGAAGGCGTTGTGCGGGTGGGTCTGGCTTTCCCGGCGGGCGACCTCTAGGGCCAACGGCCACGCTGTGGCCTCGAGGCTGCGGCGGCCCAACAAGGCACTTAGAGCCGCTGCACGGCTTTGGGGATACACCACCAGATAGGTGCGGTTAAACACCTGCCAAAGCCGGTCTAGCTCGCCATAGCGCAAGGTCACCTTGGGGCCGAGGTAACTATCGAAGGCGTTGAAGTGGCCCTGACGCTCGTCGTAGCCCACCAGCAGGCGGTAGTGGCCCATCCCGCCGTGGTCAGGGGTGATGAACCAGGTCTCGACCACCACGGGAAACCCCTCGGCCAGCAGGCCCTTCAGTAGGCCTAAGTCGCCCGCCACGCCCAGGTGCACGCCAAACCCCTGCTGACGGGCATAGGCGGCCAGTTCCTCGGGGCTCACGTTTTTGTCGTTCTTGTTGGGCTTGAGTACCGGAGCAATCTGGTACTGGGTGGCCGGGCTGCCCCAGAAGCTCAGGGCCATGCCCAAGGTGGCCGGGCCACAGTTGTTAAAGCGCTGGTACTCGTGCCGAGCCCCGCTCAGGAAAATGCGGGCGGGCTGGGCCCAAGCGGGCAGGAAAAGAAGGAAAAGAACCCACCCGAGGGCTTTTTTGCCTGAAGATTTCTGCATCAGCCTATCCTAGCGCTGGGCCATGCGGTAGACCGTGCCCCGGTGATCGATTACATACAGCTCGCCAGCAGCGTCCTCCCCGAAAGAGCTGATGTTCAGCTCAGTGCGCAGAACCTCCCGGCTTTGCCAGCGTCCATTCTGCCAGGTGGTGACCCAGATGCGCCCGCTGACGTAGTCACCATAGAAGTAGGCCCCACGAAAGGCCGGCATGGCGTTTCCGCGGTAGCGATACCCCCCGGTAATGGAGCGGCCTTGGTCGTGGGTATAGGTGAGCACCGGCATCACCAGCCCCTCGCGGTTGCAGTTTTGCGGGGGGTTGTAGCAACGGTCTCCCTCCATGATGCGCCAGCCGTAGTTCTCCCCCCCCTTGCTGCTGGCGGGTTGGAAGTGTACCTCTTCGACGGCGTTCTGCCCCACGTCGGCAATCCACATGTCCCCGGTTTCCCGGTCGAAGCTGAAGCGCCAGGGGTTGCGCCAACCATACGACCAGATTTCGCTGCGACGTCCGGCCAGGACGGGGTTGTCGGCGGGAATGGCATAGGCCCGTCCCCCCTCGCTGCGGTTTACGTCTATGCGTAGAATCTTGCCCAGCAGGGTATCGAGCCGCTGCCCGGCGTTGAGGGGGTCGCCTGCGGCCCCACCGTCCCCCATGCCGATGTAGAGCATGCCATCGGGGCCAAAGGCGATCATGCCGCCGTTGTGGTTGGCATAGGGCTGTTCGATGGTGAGTAGAATCTGGGCGGAAGCCACGTCGGCGCGGTTGCCGTTGGCCCGGTAACGGGCGATTACGGTGTGGCCCTCGCGGTTGGTGTAGTTGATGAAGAATAGCTGGTTCTGGCGGAAGCTGGGGTGGAAGGCCAGGCCCAACAGGCCGCGCTCGCCACAGCAGGAGACCAGATGGGTTACGTCGAGAAAGGGTTCGGCCAGAAGACGCCCGTTTTGTAGGATGCGGATGGTGCCGCCCTGTTCCACGATGAAGAGCCGGCCGGTTTGGTCGGGAGCGTAGGTGAGGAACAAAGGGCGGCTCAGGTTGTTGGCCACGGGAACCAGTTGGATGCTCTGGGCAAAGGCCAGGCTCAGCAAGACCAGAAAAGACCAGGCGACTTTTTGCATGGGCTCAGTTTAGCCGGACTCGATTTGAGCTCGATGGGTGTGGGTTACAGGTTGGCGGGCTTCAGGCGAAGGATTGTTCCTTGGTCGGTGGAAAGGTAGATAAGGCCATCCGGTCCTACCGCGAGGTCGCGCAGGCGACTATACTGGCCTTTGATTAGGATTTCTTCACGAAGAATAAGCGTATTTTGTAGTTCCAGCCTATAAAGCCTCCCAGTTTTTAGGGTCACAAAGAACAGGTTCCCTTGCCACTGGGGGAAGACCCGGCCCGTGTAAAAGGCCAGATTGCTGGGGGCGATGGTGAGCGCATTGCCACCGCCATACTCCCGTATGGCGGGTTGATAGCTTTGGCGCAGGTCCTCCCCGGTGCAGCTGAAGGTCATGTTGTCGGCGGCGACCTCGAGAACCGTGCCCCAGGGCTGGGTTCCGCTGCAACGGGGCCAGCCGTAGTTTTTGCCTCGGTAGATGATGTTGAGCTCATCCCGGGTGTTGGGGCCGTGCTCGGTCGACCACAAGAGACCGGTGCCGGGTTGGAAGGCCAGCCCCTGGGGATTGCGGTGCCCCAGGCTCCAGATGGCCCTAGCCGCCCCGGTGGTCTGGTGGTAAAAGGGGTTGTCGGGAGGGATGCTGCCATCGGGGTTGATGCGAAAGATTTTTCCTGCCAGTAGTTTCAGGCTCTGGGCTTTGGCGGCGAAGCCAAACTCACCAGGAACGTTAGAGGGGGCATCGCCCATCGAGACATACAGTTTGCCATCGGGCCCCCACACCACCCGGCAGCCGTTGTGGTTCCACCAGCCCAGCATATCGTCGAGCAGAATTTTCTCGTCGGTCAGGCGGTTTCCCGATAGAGTGAAGCTCGAGAGCCGGTTACGGCGGTTGTTTTCGCTCTGGATGCCCTCTTTCCAGTAGGAGTAGCAGATGCCTTCGTGTGCTACCTGAAGTCTACAGCTCCACCCCCGCCATTTTGAGAAGCACCCGGCTCCGGATGAGGTTGTGGGCCAGGATGATGAGG
>FWWL01003940.1_pt1 | contig 26007 bp, 23 predicted proteins | sample 2228331 | NCBI WGS metagenome assembly FWWL01 (sample SAMEA103939775, study PRJEB20133) | metagenome | reverse complement strand
AGACGAATAAGATAAAGCAAAAAATATTGCAAGAAGATTGGAGAGGTGGCCGAGAGGCTTAAGGCAGCGGTTTGCTAAACCGCCGTAGTACTGAAAGGTGCTACCGAGGGTTCGAATCCCTCCCTCTCCGTAATAATAGATAGATATGTCAGATAGAATACGAAACATTCAATCTAGGATTAAATCGAAGATAGAAAATGGCAACGAATTCTATGCTGTTGTAGCTTATTTTCCTATCTTAGGATGGATTATTACTTCCATCAAAGCAGATAAAAAAGATAAGTTGGTTCATTTTCACAAAGAGCAAGCAAAAGAAATCAATCTATTCATAATTTTTATATACTTAATCGTTTGGTTTATCGAAAATTTTCCCTTAACAAGTTGGCTTTTTGGTAAGAATAAGCTTTTTTATCCCATCATCGAAACAGTTTGGTTGTTGGGATTCATTTCTTATTTATTCATTACTTTTTTCGGAATTTATAAAGCTTTAAACGACGAAATATGGTCTTATCCATATAGAGATAATATAAAAAATAAAATTAAAGAAATTTTTCGAAAAGTAAAATCGAAGAATACCTAAATTTAAAAAAGCCAGATATTGATCTGGCTTTAAACTGCTTTGGATTTTAATCTTTCTGTGGAATACTCTTGTGCTTTGAATAAAATCTCTTTTGCATGCTCATACACAATCGGTTCAGTACCACCTAGCATTCTTGCTAATTCTTTTAACCTGTCTTCTCTCATCAATCGCTCGATTTGTGTATAAGTTCTGGAATTTTTTGTTTGTTTATAGATTTTAAAGTGTTTATCTGCCATACTTGCAACTTGGTGTAGATGTGTGATAACGATTACTTGTTCGTTCACAGAGATATCTTTTAGTTTTTTGCCTAGAACAAAGGCTGTTTCTCCGCCAACACCTGTATCTATTTCGTCAAAAATCACACACAATGGTCCGAATTTATCCATAATGATAGATTTCATTGCTAGTGCTATTCGAGAAAGTTCTCCACCAGAAGCTACTTTTCTTAATGGTAGCAAAACTTCTCCTTCGTTTGCACAAAAAAGAAATTCTATATAATCATAACCTTTTTCGTGTAACTTAAATTGTTCTAAGTTATTAGAATCTTCGTTATTTTCTGTTGCAACTTCTCTACTTAAAGAAATCTGAATTTTTGTGTTTTTCATTCCTAATTGTTCGAGTTCGTTTGCTAATTTTTCTTCTAACAATGGAATAATACTTTTTCTTTTTTCTGATAATTCTTCTGCTAAATCTCTAAGTTCTTGTTCCATTACTTGAATTTGAGATCGAAGAAGCTCTCTTTCTTCGTCACTCATCTCGATAGAGTTTAATTCTCTTTTATATTCTTCTTTTTTTTGTAATAATAGTGTTGTGTTTGCTCCATATTTTTTGTAGAGTTTTCTATATCCTTCTAATCGTTCTTCGATATCTTCTAATCTTTCTGTTGAAAAATTCATTTTTAATTTTTTTTCTCGAATAAAATCAATCACACTTTCTAGGTTATAAATACTATCTTGTAACAATTCTAATGTTTCTTGAAAATCTTGGTAAATTCCCGAATGTTTTTCTAGAATTTTTTCAACACTTTGCAAAACAGAAATTACCGAATGATCTTCTTCTTGTAAAACAGAATAAGCATAAGCCAGATCTTCGTATAGTTTTCCAGAATTTAAAATCATCGCTCGTTCTTTTTGTAGTTCTTCGAATTCTCCTTCTTTTGGGTGAAATTCTTCGATTTCTTTGATTGCATATTGAAGAAAATCTTTACGAAATTTTTTCTCTTCTTCCATTAAAGAGACCGATTTTAATTTTTTTTTATTTTCTATCAATTGTCTGTATAGGTTTGATACTTTCTCTCTTAATCCTTCGAGTCCACCATAAATGTCTACAAAATCAAGATGGAAAGATGGATCGAGCAAACGTTGATTTTCGTGTTGACCATGGATTTCTACTAGTTTTGATCCAATTTCTTTTAGAATTGCAATTGAGACTTGTTGTTGATTGATATATGCTCTTGGTCTACCATCCAATAAGATTTCCCTTTTTAGAACTAAGTTATCATCATAGATGGGAATGTTGAGCTGTTCTAAATAATTTAAAATTTCTTTTTTCTTATGTTCCTTTTTCGATAGATCAAAAATTGCTTCGATTATAGCTTTGTTGGTTCCATTTCTTAAATATCCGGACCCTGCTTTTTCTCCCAATACTACACCAATAGCTTGAATGATTAGTGACTTACCTGAACCTGTTTCTCCTGTTATAATGTTCAATCCCTTACCCGGTCGAAATTTTAAATTTTCGATAATCCCAAAATTTTCTATGTTTAATTCTACTAGCATGTATACCAATAAAAAACTAAACAAAAAATAAGCAAACATTTTTTAGTGTTTATTAAAAATTTTTTGAAGGTTTTTTAGAATTTCTAATATACCTTAAATTGATGAATTTTATCAAAAAGAATCACTCTTGTTTCCCATTTTTTAAAATTTAGATTTTCTTCGAAATTATAGTTCCATTGGTCTGGATTATTAGAATCATTGAGGAATATTTTTATTTTATGTTCTCCTTCTGGAATATCTATTTTTTCAATGGCTATACTATTTAGATCTTCCCAGATCCCTCCTGGTTTATACGATTTTTCTATTATTTTATTGTCATCTATGTAAATAGCCATTCTTACTGGACTTCTTTTTCTTTGACATTTTTTTTGATTTCTCATATGAACGGGTAATTTAGCTAATTCTTCTGGTGACAACTCAATACATTGTTCGCTAACTTGACCGGGATGTTTAAAAGATACAATTAATTGTGGTTGTCCATTAAAAGGCGTTTTATAATTTAAATCACTAAGGAAAATTATAAGAAGTGATAAAATTAAAATGGTAATTATACTAGCAAATAATAAGTTTTTTTTATCAACATAATTATAAATCAAATGAGAAATTTTATGTTCTTTTATTTCTTGTTTAAATTTTTCAATTTCCTTGATAAATTCTTTTTTGGTTGTAGGATAGATTATTTTTATTTTATTTGGATTAACTTTATCTTTTCTTAAAAATGGTTCTCTATCTTTAAAGAGCCTTTCTTCTAACCAATTTGTTCCTTCGCGATAACTACATTGTGGACAACCGATAATAATTGCTCCACTTCCTTCTTCGGTTAATAATAATTCTAATGTTCTAGTATGAACCCAACCTACACATGGAGCAGAAGTTACATAAAAGTCTTTTAAAATTTCTTTATTAGAAGAACCTGTATCTGGATCAAAATCAATATCATTTAGAATGGAATTCGCGCAAATAAAAGCAATATAAAAGGGTTTATTTTGATTTTTAGCTTCTAATTTCCATTTCTGATATTGTCTTCTTTTCTCTAAAACACTATAATAAGGAATACCAACTGAAATGGGAAGGCAAGAACCATTACAAATACCACAACTTACACAAAGTTTAGGATTTACTCTTGCAGTAGGCTCTCTTCCTTCTCTTGGAATCATCAAAATTGCATTGTATGGACAATCGATAAAACATTGTTGGCAGTTTTGACATCTTTCTTCGTTAACAATAGAAGGTTGAAATTTTTGCTTATAGAATATCCATGGAAAACTAAATATAATAATAGTTAAAATAAGTGTAATAAACCATAAAACACCTCCATTAAGTCTATCTGTAAACCATAGAGGAAGTAGATACCAATAATCCATGGTAAATTCTTTGGGTATTATTTGCATTTTTGCTGATTCTACGCTAAGGGCAGGTTTTATTAAAGAAATTACTATCAAAGAAACAATTATAATTATACTGAGTGATTTATTTGTTATCCAATTGGATCTATTTAATCGATTTATATGTAGCCACAATCCAAAAATTATTGCTAAGGGCATAAGCATATGAAAAAAGAAAATTAAAAAGAATAACAATGTGTTGATATGTTCATCAGTTAGAAAAGTACGAGATAATGGATCTGCAAAAATCGGGATTAAATCTAACATTTTTGATGTACCGATTGCTATTTGTTGAGCGCGTATATCCCATACTAACCAATAACCAGTCCATCCCTCTAACCACATTATTCCTAATACAAAAAATCCAGTAACCCATGCTAACCATCGTGCTCCTCCAATCTTTCTATCAGAAATTTCTTTTAAAAGATGAATTGTAGCAAATAAAATAATACCATCTGAGCTATATCTATGAAGTGACCTAAATAACTGGCCAATATAAGAAAAAATATTTGGTTCTTTTAATTGTTCTAAAGAAGGATAAGCTTGATAAACAGATGGTTTATACCAGATAAGTAGGATAATACCTGTGATTGTTGCAATTCCAAAAAGAAGATTGGCAATTGCACCTAAGTGATTCATTGGATTGAGTTCTTTAGTAAAACCTTTATATAAAAAATAGTTTAAAATATTTATTAATTTTTTTATCAAACTAAATAAAGGATCGAAAAATCTTACATATTCTGGTTTTAGATCTTTTATTTTTATACTTTTTTGATTGTTCATAAACTTAACCTTTATTCATTGAGTAAGTATTTAGTTGCATCGATTGCGAGTTTCTTTTGTTGTTCGTTAATAGTAAATCGATATGCTAATTTGTTGTTTTTGTCGACTATAAGAATGATATTAGCATGACTATATTCACCTGTTTTAGGATTGTATTTCCTTGCAAAATCTAATTGATCTAAATACTGATTAATTAAATCTTTATCTCCAGTTAAGAAATGATAATATGGTTCATCCATTTTATAACTTTTGGCAGTAATATCGAGTTGTTGTGGAGTATCTCTTTCTGGATCCATTGTGATTGCAAAAATCTTTATTTGTGATTTATCTTTTATTTGATTGGATATATCTCTTACTTGTCTTAAAATCAATGGACACATGGCTTCGCAATGAGAATAAAAAGATGTTATTATAAGAACTTTACCTTTAAATTTATTAAAATTAATGATCTCTCCTCTATGATCGATAAGATCGACTGTTTTAAGAGGTACTTGGATTCGGATATTTTTTAGTTCGTACGATAATGTTGGATTTTCGAAATACGCTAAATAGATAAAAAATAATGTTGCAAAGAAGACGGGAATAGAACCATAAAAAATATAATAATAAAACTCTCTTGTTCGATGAATTAAAATTTCTTTTAATGGTTTGCTCCAAAATAAAATGATAATTCCAATCAGAAGTAGTGGATCAAGAATGAACATCAACAAGTAAATATTTTCATCTTTTTGGGTTTCTGGATTATATCCAAAACACCATATACGAAATGCTTTTGCAAACTTACCAATTGTATTGGTATCATCGGGTGGAATTAAATAAATAGAAAATACCAACATTACGAAAAATACTAGAAAAGAAATAAAAAATACAGGGAATTTCCAGCTTGCTAACCACTCATAAGTTTTATAAATAATATTAAATTTATTTAATGAATTTTTTTCTTTAGGATTCATATCATTTAAATATAATATACTACTTTATCTTTAATTCAAAATAAAAAAAATCCCCCGAGGGGGGATATTTTTTATCTTACAAACCAAACATCAGAAAGAGCCTTCCAGTTTGCAAAATAGTATACTACAAAACTAATCAAAAGTAATGCAACTAGAACTAATGTTCCGGGTATTTTATGTTCATCTGGATTTGCATTATCAGAAATAATTTCTGCATTTTTAGAAATTGGATGTGCAGTTCCCCAATCTTCCATTGGTTTACCAGCATTAGATTTACCAAAGAATACAGCCCATACTGTTAATAATATAAATATAATCAACCCAGTGAATGCAATAATACCACCTACACCGAGTAATCCAAGCCAGATATGTGCAGCAGGATCAAAACCAGCAGCCAATTGGGCACCAGAAAATTCAACATCCCAATGTCTTCTTGGAACACCATAAGAACCCGCAAATTGCATTCCTAATACAAGTAATAAAATACCTATACCAAAGATAAAAGGTTGTATTCTTGCTAATCCTTTTAATGGATATTCTTTTCTAAATATTAAAGGAACAACATAATATGCTAATCCCATAAATGCTAGAGAAGTTCCACCTACAACTGTTGCATGGAAATGCCCTGGTATTCTTAATGTATTATGAGCAATAATGTTAATTTGTTGTGTTCCTAATGTTACACCAGTAATACCACCGATGAAACCAAAAATAATCATAGAAATAAAAGTTGCACTAAATGCTGGATTTTTCCATGGAGCATTTATTAACCAACCAAATAATCCTTTTGTATATCCTTTTTTTCTCATTGCATTTTCTATTGATGCTGGAACAGTAAAACCATGAATCATTGAAGCAAGGACAGCTAGATACATTGCATAAGATGTATTCCAAATTTTCCAAGATGCACCAACACCTGGATCTACTAATAGATGGTGTGCAGATGCTAAATTAATAAATAGAATATAAAGTATAAAGGCACCTCTACATACAGCTTGATTTAATGGTTTTGCACCAGTTGTTAATGTTGCTAACAAATACCATACTGATACCATTGCTGCAACGTTGATTTGTTGAGAGGGGTGTCCTAATCCCCACCAAACTAGTCTATATACACCTGGATCAATATTAGAGATTAATCCAATTGACCATAAAAAGGTAGGAATATAGATTGCTGCACCATGTAATAATGTCACTAATGCAATAATTGCAGCAGTGATGGCACCAAAAACTACAAGAGGAACAGAACCATTGTAAGTTTTATCTCTTTTTGCAATATAGATTGTTCCAAAAAAATTAAAAAGTCCAATTAAAGTTCCCACTGCAAAAGAAATGATTCCAAGATAAAATAAGGGATCCGCTCTTAAAGGAACGTAAGAAGTCATTAATACATCGCCCCGACCTGATAAAATCATTGTATCTACTAAAATAACACCTAAAACCATTAAAATAAAACCAATCCATGCTAATGATTTAGAAAATAGTCGTGAATTTAATAATGTGGTGCCTGCAAAATAAAGAATAGCTACTTCCATAAAGATAATCTAGAAAATCAACATATTTAATCCATGTAGCGTTAAAATTCTATAATACCATTCAGCAGAAAGCAAGTGAACCGCAGGCCATCTTGTTAATGCTAAAAGTAGTGCTGCTATACCTCCAATTAGTAAAGAAATTACAGCCATTACAGCATTTAGTTTAATAAATTTTTCTGCTGTTAAGCACACTGGAAGTCCAGTTGTGTCACATTTTCTTATCTCGCCAGCAGGATGATTGCCTTCTAAAAAACCAACGTCTTCGTTCATTGTACCAGCTTTACTTATCATAATTTACCTCCTTTGATAAATTTATTCAACGATAATTTTACCAGTCATTAAATGGTGTCCTATCCCACAGAATTCGTTACAAATAATTTGAAATTCTCCACTCATTGTTGGGGTTATTGTTAATACATGATCATAACCTGGAAGAATCTGAAAGTTCATATTGAGTGGTAATAAGGAAAAACCATGTTGTAAATCAGACGAAGATATATGTAATCGATATTCTTGATTCTTTTTTAGTTTTAAAATAGGATACCACTGCCACATTCTTGCCAAAAGATAGATATCACTTCCAGGAGGTGGCTCAACAATCGGGATCCCTTTTTCTTCTCCAACTTTATAAGATTCTACAAATTTATTTACTCGTTCTACAAATGCTTCTGGCTTTACTCTATAAGCTTCGCCAGTACTGTTTTGTTTTCCCTTAAAGTGCCAATAGGGCATCATTATAAACATAATGATACACCAAATAATCGCTATACTAATCCATCCTCTTTCAGCACCTTCGGGTGCTTTAAACCAATCTTTTTCAGGTATGTAAATGCTCATCTTTTCCTCCTAAGTATTAGGTTAAAATTTTAAGGCAGTTGTGCCGGAGCAATGTTTAGCAATTCGACCAAACCCCAAAGGGTATAAGAAATGATGGGTAATGCTAAACCAAGGATTAACAATAACCATGGATTATCCATGAACCGTTGAATTGGATGTTTGTTCTCCATAATGGACCTCCTTTGATTTCGTGTTTTTATTATTAAAAATAAGTACAGGTGATTTTTCCGATAGTATTTGTGATAATAAATGTTTCAAACAATAAAAAGATAAAATCACAAATAATATTCCTGCAAATATTGCAATAAGACCACCAATTCCAACAAATCCTAAACCTAAATAATCTAATACACCACGGATTTCTTGATCTTTCGCAAATAGTTTTCTTCCTTGTCCTTTGATTCCAGCTATTGCAAATCCAATTGCGAAAATACTTTGACCAATGGCATAAATTAAAGGTTGTAAAGAAAAAATTTTATAACGTTCGATTAGATTTTTTATATGGAGTTCAAAATAATCAAAAAGAATTATACTAAAACTCATCAAAATTAAAGTAATTGCTCCAAAAGAAGCATGATAATGTCCAGGTACCATTGTATTTGGTATTCGAATCAATGAGCCTAATAAATATCCTAAAATTGTCATAAAGATCGAAAGATAAATACTCCATAATAGATATTTTTTTAGGTTATTTTTTATATTAATATTATATACTATTTTATCCTTAAATAAGTGATAGAGAATCATATAGATTATAAATAAAACAAATGGAAATATTCCCCATCGCATAAGTTGAGTGTAAAAATTTCGAAATTCTTGAGAATGTGTTTCGTATCGAAAAATCAATAGAGAAAGTAATGGTAAAATCAGAAATAAAATACTTGTAATTTTTACAGTTTTACTTTTCCTAAAGAATTCTACTTCAGGAAAAATTAGGTTTAATATAGCAAACCAGAGAGAAATTTTCAGAGCTTCTATAGAAAAGACGAAAATATGACCAGGAGCCCAAAAAAGAATTTCGAAGTAGTTTTGTATATCAATAGCTTGGGATGTTAAAATATACGTTAATATGCCTGTTTCGAAAGCAATTATAAATAAAATAGCAGAAGATTTAATCCAAGCAATACTATTGTAAGGAATAAATGATTGTTCTTCGACTTCAAGGAATAGATTTTTATCAATTAAAGCAAGAAAAACGCCTAATGAAAATAAAAAAATCCCTACAAAAAATGCTGGATTATCTATTACAGGGACATAATTAGAAAGTATTGCTTTCCCTCCTAAGAATAATGAGGGTATAGATAATAAAATAATACCAGTAAGGGAAACCACATATGGCAGAAACTTTTTATTATTTTTAATAGAAGTTAAATAAAAAATACTCACTAAATAGCAGCTTAACCAAATTAGAAATCCTAAATTTACATGAATTGCTAATGCTTTCTTAAAAAAACTTGGATCACTCAATAATTCATAGATTTCAGGAGTTCTGGCTATTGTAATAAAAAATGCGAAAAAACCAGAAAGTGAAATTGATAAAATAGCAGTAAAAAGCCAAAACTTTGAAAGAGTATAGCGAAAATTCTCTTTTTTATCAAAAAATAGCAAGGATGAACTTTGATTTAAATCCATATTTTACATAATATTATATAGAGAAGAATTTTGCAAGCAAAATTTAATATTATATACTATAAAATAAAAATTATATCATTTAAAAAAGTCATTACTGTAAATTTTTTTATGTATTAATCTATTGACAAAATCAAGCTTTTTGTTTATTTGAAGTAAATTATTATAAATATAAATAATTCAAGGAGATATTATGAAAAAGCAACCATTATTAATCCTATTAATGATCTTAATAGGATTGGCAAACTGTAAAGAAGAAAGACAAATTCAAAAACAACCAGAGAAGAACATTATAGCACGAATTCAATATATTAAGGGTGAGGCGATTCTCCAAAAAGAAAATACACAAAAGAGTGCTCAAATCAACGATGTATTAGAAATGAACGATATTATCTTAACAAAAGATGATACAACTGTGGACATTATTGTAAAGAATAAGGGAATTATTCGTATTGGCGAAAATGCTCGTGTTGAGTTAAAAACTCTTAGCGAAGAAAATATAGAACTCATACAAGACTCTGGAACGGTAATTACCCATCTTAAAAAACTAAACGCGAACGAAAATTATTCTGTTGTTACACCAACTTCTGTTGCTGCTGTTCGAGGTACAAGCTTTATAACAAAAGTGGATAAAGATCAAAATACGACTGTGGCATTGGTTCATGGAAGTATAGAAATCAGAGACAAAAAAGGTAATTCTATGGTATTGGATAAAGCTGGCGAGATTACCATCCAAAAACAAATGGATTTAACCAAACAAAAAATTCGACCTCTATCGAAAGAATCTTTAGAAATGTTAAAACAATTGGCAGCACAAGATAAAGGGAATGTGCAAGAATTTGTAAGTTTTGTGCAAGAGCTAAAAAATTCCAGTTCTTATAAGGATATTGGGTTAGAATCTAACTACGAAGAAAAATTAGAAGAAACTGTATCTAAACAAGAGAAAAAAATTGTACAGAAAATACAATCTGGCGAAGAAACTGTTTTAAAAAGAAACATTAAAAAAGATCCTTTAAAAGTTCCCCCATCAAAAGATTTTACCAAAGAATAAAAAATATTGTTTTAATCTCTCTTAAAAAAAATCAGGTATTATGAAGCTTTTACGCTTTGTAATACCGCTATTTTTTTTCTGGAATACAATTCTTTTTTCTGATCAAATTGAATCGATTCAGCTTCCATTGGATACACTTACCATTGCATTTGGCGGAGATACCCATTTTGTTTGGGGAATCAGCGAATTACAAAAAAAAGAGGGAATAACATCGCCTGTTACAAAAATTCTTCCCTTTTTTTCTCGGTTTGATTTTCGAGCATTAAACATAGAAACAGTGATATCCTACAATGGTAAATCGAAAAACAAAAAAAATTATGTATTTCAATCCGATCCAGAAAACCTACAAGTCCTTAGAGAATTAAGACTCGATTTAGCAATATTAGGAAACAATCACACATATGATTTAAAAGACGAAGGTTTAAAAGAAATGCTGGATTGGTTTAAGAAATACGAAATACCCACAATTGGTGCTGGTTTAAACCTACAAGAATCAATAAAGCCTTATATAGCAGAAATTAAGAACATCAAACTTGCTTTTTTTTCTGTTTCTTTGAGCAACCCAAAAGAAGATTATGCTGATGTAAATAAACCAGGTATCGCGAATTTAAACCCAATGCTACTACAAGAAATTAGTAAGACCCAAAAATCCGTCGATTATATTTTTTTATCGATTCATTGGGGACAAGAATACAATCCTTTTATTTCCAAAGAACAAAAAAACCTCACCCAACAACTTTTTAAACGAGGAGTAAATTTTATCGTGGGACATCATCCCCATATTCCACAAGGGATAGAGGTTTATTCTAATAGTGCTGTGGTTTATTCTCTTGGGAATTTTCTTTTTGGTTCTGCTCATTATCTTCAAGACGAAAATATTGTTGCTGTGTTTCATTTTGATCCAAACACAAAAAAATTTTTAGGTATCGAAATTTACCCCATTACTGGTAGATACAGAAAATATGGTTATAAACTTGACGAACCCAACGAAGACGACAAAGACAAACTTTTTAAAGAATTGTATTATCTAAGTAAAAAAGAAAACCCACAACAAAATATATTTATTTCTAAAAACAGAAAAAGTCTATTTATTAAAGCGCTGGATTGATCAAAGGATCTTTTGCTTTGGGAGGTGCTTTACATGGTTGAGTTAGAATGTTTTCGATCAATTTGATTTTATATTCTTGCAAATTTTTATAATTTTTTTGTAAGAATGATTGTAATTCTTTTTTGTAACTACAACTAAAAATATAAGCTTTTTCTAATATTTTTTGATGATTTCGAAACTCTTCTGTGGTAAAAAAACCATTTAGCATGATTTTCGAAAATTCTGTAAAGGCTTTGTTGATTTCGCCGTACTGAACAAAAAGCTCAAACCTAATAAGGTTTAATTCTTGATTGTTTACGTTATCAGTTGCTTTAAGAATTTTTAATATAGATTCTTTTTTATTGTGTTTGATAGAAAGCGATAAAAACCTTTTGATAAAATCTTCCTCTGTAAAATTTCTTTCTAATGCTTCGTTATAGTTTTTTATGGCTTCTTCTGGGTTCGAATTTTCTATCAATAATCCTTTAAGGTAATAGGCATCGGGAAAATTATCTCTTAAACTAATGCAAGTATTTATTTCTGTTAATGCTAAATCATATTTTTGTAAAAGCCAATAGGTTCTTGCTAAATTATAACGATATACAGGATGATAAGGATATAACGAAATCGCTTTTTTAAAAGATTCGACCGCATTTGTGTAATCACCTGCTAAGCTTTGTAAATATCCTAAGAGATTCCAAGCGGGATCGAGTTCGGGATTTAGGTTTAATGCTTGCGATAAAAGAACCTGAGCTTTTAGATGATTTTCTTGTTTAGATTCCCAAACTGCTAAAAAATAGTTGTAATAAGATTCTGCTTCTTTGTATTTAGCAAGCTCTTGGGTTTTATTGTAAGCTTCTTTATCTTTTCCAAGAAAATACATTAGGGTAATATCCGAAACCAAACTTTTTATCTGGAGTTGTTTTTCTGTGGTTTCGAGTTCTTGGGGATTGTAGAATTCAAATGTTTTTTTATTCTGGTATAATTCTTTTTGATTTTGTAAAGTATTTAAATAAAATAACAAAGGAAAAAATATTTCTAATATCATATGCCCCAATCTTTAATGAACGTAAACCAATCTTTGTGCATTCTTTCGGGAATGATTTCTAATGGAGAAGAATAGGTTGCGATTAACTCTTCGTAATCTTCTTTTGTTCCACAATCGATACGAATGCCTTGGTAGAATTTTCCTAACGGTCGTTTTAACAATTCACTCAATTCTTTTTTAAAAGAAGTAACATCGCTTTTATAATAATCAAAAAAGGATTCATGGAAAATCGAAAGTCCTGTATAAAAATATTCGTTGGGTTCTTGCGGTAAGGTAAAATTCAATTGGAAATATTCCTTCATATCTTTTAATATAGTGAACCCCCTTTCGTTTTTATGTTTTATGTCTTTTTTTTGAATGTATAATAAATGGTCGATAAAAAATTTTTCCAGAAGAAGTATGTCTTCGAAGGGATTAAAACTAGGAAAAAAGATTGTATCGGGGTTGATTACCAAAAAATAAGAAGAAAGCAGGTTTTGATAAATAGCATAAGCAATTCCACCAGCTGTTCCTAAAATTTTTTCTTCTTCGGAAAAATAGATGGGAAAAAAAGGAAAGTTCTTTAAAAAATCTTTGATTTTATCTTTTTGATAGTGTAAATTTATGACAACACTGTCCACTTTAAATTGATACAATAAAAACAATGTATATACCAACAGTGGATATTGTGCTATTTTTAACAGAGGCTTGGGTTGATTTTTCGTATAATCCTTCATTCTTGTACCAAAGCCAGCTGCAAGTATCATTGCTTGTTTAGTTTTCATGGGTGGTTCGTAGGCTACGAAAATGGTTTAACAATTGATTCGAATATAAATAGACGGTATCGGGAAATCTTCCTAATTGACTTAATAGAATCATTTGTTCTAGATCGGGAATGATATAATTCAAAAAATGTTTTTTGTTTAAATCGAACCCTAAGTATAAAAAACTTCCTAATGCTTTAAATAGACGTTGTAATGCTTGTAGATAAAAAAGGTTTAAATAAAAGTGTTTTTGTTTTTTGGGTAGAGACGATGATTCGTAATAATAATTAAAAAGTTTAAGAATTATGTCAGAATTGAGTTTTACGTAAGGGTCAAAAAGTAAAGAAGAAAGATCATACCATCGTAGTCCCATTCGAGCATCTTGATAATCAATGATTTTAAAATCGGATTTTTCTGAATAAAAAAGAATGTTTCGCGAATGAAAATCTCTATGAGTAAACACATATTCTTTTTGTTCGCACAAGAATTCAATTGCTTCTTTTAAGAAAACTTCGAATTCGAAGGGTGGCAATGGCAGATGATTTTTTTTTATTTTATCAACACAAAAGTCGATTTCGAATTGGAATTTATCTAAATCAAAAAATCGGTTTTTTAAGTTTGGTGGAATATCGCTAAAAGAATGCCAATAGATAAGTTCATCAATAATCGATCGATAAATTTTTATAATATGATTTTTATCAAAATTTTTTATGATATCTTGAAGGTAATAATTACCACCATCTTCTAGAAGAATCCAACCCTTTTCTTGGTAAAGGTCAATCATTTTAGGAATTTTAGCATTTTTTTTGATTAAATATTCTGTTAATACGATAAAATCATCATGATCCTTTAAAAAAGGATAGGTAATACATAAAACCATGGATTTTGTATTAGAAGAAATTCGATAATAACTTCTGTTAGAACCCTCTTCGCTTATTTTGTCAATTGTATAAGAATCTTTATAATGTTTTTTTATAAATTCTTCTAAATTTGGATCAAACTTCATCTATCGAATTATATCGTATATAAAATTACCAATACGTTCCACACCTTTTCGAATTAGATCTTCGTTTATAGCATAAGAAAGACGAATACAATTGTCATCGCCAAATGCAATACCAGGTATTACAGCAACGTTATATTTTTCTAAGAGAATCCTCGAAAAGGCTATAGAATTTGGTTCGTCTTTTTGTTTTAGTTTCTGGAAATTATCCATTAGAAAAATGTCGGATAAATCTGGAAAGATATAAAAAGCACCGGAAGGTTTAAAGACTTTTACATGATCGATAGAATCTAAGATTCTAAAAATCAAATCTCTTCTTTCGGTAAAAACTTTGCGAAAATGTTCAAGAAAGGATTGATCGCCTCTTATAGCTTCTAATGCAGCCTTTTGAGCAATCGATGTAGGGTTAGAAGTGCTTTGACCTTGTATTGTATCCATCGCTTGGATAATTTCTTCTGGACCTAATCCATAACCGATTCGCCAACCAGTCATACTATAAGTTTTGCTTATACCATTTACAATCACAGTTCGATTTTTTAAAGATGGATCCACAGAAAGAATGTTTTTAAACGTTATGCCATCATACAATAGTTTTTCGTAAATATCATCTGTTACAATGACTATGTTCGGATGTTCTTTTAATATTTTTGCAATTTCTTTTAGTAGATCTTCTGGATAATAACTACCAGTAGGATTCGAAGGAGAATTGATAATAATCGCTTTGGTTTTTGGTGTAATCGCTTTTTTTAGATCTTCTATCTCTGGAAGAAATTGATTTTCGCTTTTAGTGGGAATCACTACTGCTTTACCTTCTGCAAATTGTACAATATCTATGTAAGAAACCCAATAAGGAGAAAAAATTATTACTTCGTCTCCTGGGTTTATTATAGCAAAAAATAGGTTGAATAAGACTTGCTTACCACCAACACTTACCACAACTTGTTTGATGTTATAAGAAAGCTGGTATTCTTTTTCGTATTTTTCTATGATAGCTTTTTTTAATTCTGGTATTCCTCCCACTGGTGTATATTTTGTAAAACCATCTTTTATCGCTTGGATAGCAGCATTTTTGATGTTTTCTGGGGTATCGAAATCTGGTTCACCTGCACCAAATCCTACAATATCTCTTCCTTGTGCTTTAAGCTCATTTGCTTTAGCTGTAATGGATAAGGTCATTGATGGAGTGATGTAATTCATTCGATTGGATAAAAACATATCAACCAAAAACCTAAGATGAATTTAGCTGGCAATATTTATATAATTGAATCATTAAAAAAATCAAAGAAAAATTGATTACTCAATAATTTTATAAACAACATCTTTGGGTAATTCCTTCTCTGAATAATGTTTAAATAGTTCTAGATTCAAATTGAACGCATCTTTTCTACTATAAAAACTTACTGTATCTCCACCACAGACCACATTTTTTTTGATTTTCCATTCTCCCATCTTTTTGTAATAATCGTTTTCGAAGGAAATGTTTTTAAACCAGTCCTCATACACGATGATTAATTCGACGTTATAATCCAATAAAAGTTTTTGTGCTGTTTCGTTGTTAAAATTGCCTATTTTTATTAGTTTTAAGACTTCGTAGTTTCCAAGTCCTGCAAGGTCTAATAATTTTATTTCAGTAAAATAAGTGATGGCACCAATGTCGTTAGCAGCAATGTTTGCATGATTTTTGTATTTTTTTAAAAATTGTGCCATCTGGATTTGTTGTTCATAAATATTTTTTGTTGCTAAGGCAGAGATTATTGGGCTAAACAAGTGAGGAATATGAAAAATAATTAATACTGAATAAATGATTGCTTTTTGCCATTTTTTGGGTGTAACATCATTTAAAAATATATAAATGTTTATAATCCCAAGCAAAACTAAATAAGCATCGTATCGATAAAAATAGTGAACTCCCATTCGAGAAAAACTAGCATGGATGAGGGTAGTTAAGATAAAAATTAAAGATAAATAAAATAAACGATTATTTTTCGATTTTAGAAGGATCAATAGATTAATTATAATTAAAACATCTATATAAATACCAAGTTTTAATTTTTCGGTTAAATTGTAAAAAACTTTCGAAATTAGCGATATAAGGTTTAATTGATCGCCAACAATACTTTTAGCCATAATTGAACTAGGAAAAAAACCTAATCCAAAATGTAATGACCATAACCCAAATAAAAAAACAAAGAAGAAACTTGATATAAACAATATGATAGAAAATATATAATCTTTCTTAAATAATGCTATAACAAAAGATATCATAAAGATCAATGCAAGGTTTTCATATCGCACAAAAGCTACAAAAGGTGCAAGAATAACCATAGTTATTTTTATTTTTTGATTCTTTGTATCTTCTAAAAGTAATAAAAAATTGTAAAGTAACAGTAGAATTAAAAGAATTTGTAAAGAATGCTCCATACCACCAAAGCTTAATGGTATAAAAGGGGTTAATAAAAACAACAAAATCATTTGTAAATGATGAATTTTATAAAGAAAAATCTCTTCTATAATTTTTTTTACAACTATTAAAATCAAAATTTGTGATAGAATGTTCAAAAGAAAGGGTATATAATAAAATAATTTATCTGGTAAAACGTAAAAAAAAGCTAAAATAATTGTATATAATGGAGAGCTAGAAGCATTAGCATAATGGTATCCGTCTACAATGGCAAAAAATTTTGTTGCTAAATTTTTTGCCATGCTTAAATGTATATATGTATCGTCTAGTGCATAAGTAAAAAAACCATTCGTATAAACTTTTAAAGAGTAAACTAATGTTGCAAAAGTAAGAATCAATAATGTATAAATAGGGATTTGAATTTTTTTTATTTGATCCATCTTTAAAAGCAATTTTTAATGAATTGTTTTACGTCAATTTGTTTAAATTTATTTGGATGAATTTTTTTCTCTTGTCCAAAAAAGAACAAAAAAGATTGAATTTTGTCCATTTTAGGACAATATTAATAAATTTTTATTTTTCAGTCAAAAAAATAGTTGTATGTAGAACTATTAAATATAGAAGTATCATTTAGAGGAGTGATTTATGCGAAAAATAAGTTTATTGATTTTGTTGGTATTAATCATTAGTACCAATGCTTGGGGAAGGGCAGCAAAGACTACTTATCCAGTGGTTTTTGCTCATGGATTGGCTGGTTTTGACGATATATTAGGTTATGATTACTGGGGCGATGATTATGGAACATTTGTAGGAGATCCTTGCGATGAATTTCTAGAAACTAGTTGTAATTCTTATATTGATCCGGGTCAAAAGGCGAAGGCAACAGCAGTACAACCGTTTCATAATTCAGAATATAGAGGTTGGCAATTAGCAAATCAGATCGAAAGCTATATGGCAGCGACTGGTTCTTCTTATATTAATATTGTAGGACATTCTCAAGGGGGAATAGATGCGCGAAAAGCAGCAAAAGAACTTAGAGCAAGAAAAGGATATACAGTAGTAAGAGTATTGATTAGTGTATCTTCTCCACATAGAGGTTCACCGATAGCAAAATATATTTTAGATTTAGGTCCAGGTGTTACAGATGTGATAAGTGCATTAGCAAAAATTTACGGAAATGTAGTTTATCGTTCTGGAAATGATCCATATGCAGCAGCGAAACAATTAGTATACAACGATTATTCTGCAACAGATGGTCAAATTACAGGAATGAAGGTATTCAACCAAAATAACCCTATCAGTTCTTCTTATGCTTATCGATATGCATCTGTAATAACAGCACAAACTGGATTAGATGTAAACCCAGCATTGTTTATTTTAAGAAATGGCTTTTATAACATCGATGGAGATGGATATTGTACCGATGATTGCGATAACGATGGAGCTGCGGGAAAGGGTAATGGAACAAGAACCGATTTGGACGATGATGGCTTAGTAGGAATAAATTCTCAACAAATGGGGTATCGGTTAAAGTATACAGTGAATTGTTGTGGAATTATGGATACAATTAACACATATTCCGATACTGGTTATGTATCCGATATCAATTATCCCAATTCTACCCAAATGACGTCAAAAGCAGTAATTGTACAACAAGACCATTTAGATGTAGTTGGTGTACCACCCGATATGTTTGACGAAATGGAATTTTATGCTGCGATACTAGACTATATTGCTTATTATGATTAATATAAAAGCCCTCTTTTTAGAGGGTTTTATTTGGTGGGGGAAAATATGAAAAATAACAAAATAATCATAAGTATTTTAGCCATAATTGTAGTAGGAATTATTGCTATCTTTTATTTAACAAAAGAAGATCCTGTAAAAAAACAAATCGAAGAAGTAAAAAAGAATCCACCAAAGATACCTAAAATCAACGAAGATATTTTAAAAAGTATTCCTATTGTGGATAATCCAGAGGGAAGCCCCCATTATGATGCAGAAAATCTTACCTTCGAACAAATGGTGGCATTGTTAAGAAAGCATTATGGAAAGAATATTACCAATAAATGGGTGCAGATTCGATTAATAGAAGATCTAATTCGAACCTTAAAAGCGAAATATCCAGACAGTTGGGTTACAGAACTTTATATTATGTTAAAGGCCACATTTCCCGATCTTGCAGATGAGATATTTAAACGATTTGAACAATACAACGAATATCAAAAATGGTTAGAAAGCCAAAGAGATAAACTTTATAGTTTAAGTCCAGAAGAAAGACAAGAAATGCTATGGAGTAAAAGAAATCAAATTTTTGGAGAAGATGTTGCGAAAGAGATATGGGCAGGGGAATTAAAAGCACAAGAACTAAAACAATCATTAAAACAGATAGATCAATCCAGTGGAGATATAAACGATAAAGTTCAACAATTTAGAGCAAGCATCCAGCAGATTTATGGAGAACAAACGCAGGATTTTCTTTCTAAAAGAAATTTAGATGTATCGGAAACATTTTTGCAACTTTCTTCTGTTCAAAAAGAATTACAAAATATGGATTCGGAAAAACGATATAAAACATTGAGTCAGATAAGAAAAGCATTAGGAATGGAACCAGATGCAGTAAAACGATTAGAAGAACTAGATAAAGAAAGAGATACGCGATGGGAGATTGGTCAACAATATATGATAGAACGAGAAGCATTAATAAAACGAGGAGCATCCCAAGAAGAGATTCATAGATTAAGGCTAAAATTTTTTAACCCAGAAATGGCAGAGATACTAAAACAAGAAGAAGAAAATGGTTTTTATCGTTTTAAAGAACAGCGTTTTTATGGGTTAAATTGATTGATAAAAATTCTATGGTTGATTCAATCTCTAGATTAAAAATTTCTTAGTTTTTTGATAAAAGCTTTAATTTTTTCGTTTTCGGGTTCTATATCTAAAGCCTTTTCGATTAGATATTCAGATCTCGAAAACTGATTTGTTTGATAATAACAATCTGCTAATTGTACGAGTAGGTTTGCATTTGTTGGATTTCTTAGATAACATCGTTCACCATATTCAATAGCTTCTTGGAATTCGTTTTGTTTATAGAGCGAAAAAAACAACAAATAAAGAATATTATATTCAGAAGGTTTTATTTCGAAATATTTTAAACAATATTTATAAATATTTTTAAAATCCTTTTTCGAAGTATAATGTTCGATCAGTAGCTTTATACAAGGTAAATAATGAGGAAATTTATCGTGGAATTCCAAAACTTGTTTTAGGTATTCCTCTGGATTTTCTTTAAAATTCTTTTTAAGTGAAGTAAAATATATCTTATCTTCTATGGTAATGCTAAAATCTTTTTTGTCCAAGATATGAATTTTAAGTAAAGAAATGTCATCAGTTAATTCTCCTATAGCTAATATTTTATCGAAAATAGTTTGTAGATCGGCATTCGATTCTTGTATAATTCTAAGTATTAAGGTTTCGTCGTTATTAAGAGTGCCATTCGTAAGTTTTATATCATCCTTACCATCCGATCCAAAAATGATTATGTCGTTGTTTATTAACTGCAAGGTTTTAATATAAATAATTTCATTCTGCGACAGATTATCCGAAGCTCCCAATCGTCTAAAATGAAAATCCGTATCGAAAAAATTTGCCTTTTGATCGCGGTATAAAATTCCATTGGGATGTTCTGCGTTAATATAATACATTGTATTTGTTTTTTCGTCTATTAATCCCATTACTAAAGTAGCTCCCATAGAACCACGAAAAGATTCAAAAATATGACGAAGTTCCATAAAAGAATTTTTTAACCATCGTTCCGGAGAATAATTCTTAAAAATAAATGCTTGTATAGTTCTTTCTAGAATAGATTCCATCACAGATCCTAATATTAAAATACCTGCTGCACCTTGCATAGATTTTCCCATCGCATCTGCATTAAGAAAAAAGATATATGGATTTTCTTTTAAATAGATGGTTCTTGCAATACAAATGTCTCCACCAATTTCTCCTTTTTTGTTTCTAAATGTAAAATCCTTTTTTTGTTTGATCAAAAATTCTACTTTTATAGTATTACTTTTTGCAAGGTTTTGTCCAATTTGCTTTAATAGTAAATAAGTTAAATAATAATCACCATCTTGTATTTCTTTTAATTGATTTATTTCTTCGATTTGTTCGCGTAATTGTTGTGTTTGTTGATCGACCATTTCTTTAAGGTTTTTTGCATAATTTTCGAGTTTTTTGTTGTTTTTTCGAATTGATCGAACCATAAAATTAAAAGTAGAAGCAATATACCCCAACTCGTCTTTGTTATAAACATTCAATCGAACATGATAATTGTGATCGTTTACTTTTTTCATTGCTTGTATGATTTCGTTAATGGGTTTAATAAAATTAAACTTTATAAAATAATAATATAAAATTATAATAACAATAAAAAATACAAAAGAAAAGAAATACAAATTATACCTAATATTGCTGACAATTTTATAGCTTTCGTCTTCGTAAGCGCCAATTCCTATAATCCAGTTTAATTCTATGTCTTTTTTGTAATTATGATATTCCCAAGGTTTAAAATACGCTACTTTGGTTCTTACATTTTTATCTATGGGATTTTTCCATGGATATCGAAAATAACCTTCTTTTTGGAATAAAATATGTCGAACTGGAAAGATATTTTGGTAATTCATGTTATCAAGGTTTACATTTTCTAAATAGGGATGGATAATTGCAATGGCAGGATCTGGTTTTTCTTTGATCGTTTTCATATAAGTTTGAATGTATTGGTATTGTTCTTCGGGGGTTTTACCAAAGTGATTTAGATATTCTTGTAAATCTTTTGGAGAGTTAAAGTAATCTTTAAAATTGTTTTTAAATCGCTCTTGTATTTTTTCTAATGTATAATCTTCGGGGAATTTCGTTTTGGGTAATAACCATTCTGGAGAATATGCTTGTACAACAAATATATATCCGTCATTTCCAATTTTGATCACAGCTTTATTTACATTTCTGATAAACCTTAATTTATATTGTTCTAATAACTGATTTTTTGATTTTTCGCTCAATGAATTATATTTATAATACAACATCTCTGCCAATTGAGTAGGAAAGTTTAAAATCAATCTATTATTTTCTGTATTTACTTGAATTGGTTGCGGGTCCAATATTTCTATAAATAGTTGAATAATTTTATCATTTTCTTTTTTTATTAGAATTTCCTTCGTTTGTATTTGGATATCTAGTAAATCAAAAAAGTCCGTTATTGATTTTTCTAATTCTTCGTTGGGAATTTGAATTTGTGCAAATTCTATCGGACCACTAAATCGCTTTTTTAAGTTTTCTAGTGCTTCTTCGTAACTTATAAATCCTTGATCAACTTGCGAAAAATTATCTACAATATTATTATAAGAAATTTCTACGAGATATTTTAAATCTTCTTCTAACTTTTGGATAAACTTATTTTTAAAATAAAGATGAATATATTCAATTAACAATACAGAAAAAAGAATCGAAAAAACCAAAAAAAATGTAATGATTCTACTTTGAATAGAACGGTTCAAAAAGAAGTTTTTAAAATATTTCATGATTATTACAATTTAATTTTTTGTAGAAAAAATTACAATAAAAAAAATTTATAAAATGATTAAAATAAATAAATGCCATTCAATTATCTAAAAAATGATTGATTTTTGAAAATCCTTTGACTTTATTAGAACTGGACTATGCATGCTATAAGGCAATGGGGAATTAGGTTGTTTTATAGTATTTTAATTCTCTTAATCCTAAATTGCATTACGAATTTTCCTTTTTTGAATTATCAGAATACAACCAAAGACAATTACAACGAATACATAAACCGAGAAAGAGAAAAAGAAAATCGAAAGAAGTCTTATATAGCAGAAAAAAACAAAGAAAAGAATCAAGAGCAAGAATGCTTTGAAATGCAAAAAGATTATATTCTTAACAAAGAGGAAACTTATAAAATTCGCAAATGTCCCTAACAATAAAGATAAAATCAATGTATAAAAAACTACTTACGATAAAAAGATGAATGGATCTAACAACATGAATAGGATTTAAAGTTTGAATTTTATCACCAATAAAAGGACGAAATTCTTTTTTGTTAAAATAGTAATTTACTCCCCCTAATTGAATTTCTAATGCTCCTGCAAAAGCAGCTTCTGGATTTCCGCCATTAGGGCTTGGATGTTTTTTTTTGTCCCTTTTCCAGATAAAATAACAATTTCTATGATTGTATCCAAGTAAAATAGAAGCAACATAGATAAATACAAAAGAAATTCTAGCTGGAAGAAAATTGAGTAAATCATCGTATTTCGCAAAGATAAAACCAAATTCTTTGTATTGTTCGTTTTTGTAGCCAAACATTGCATCACAAGTGTTAAAAATTCGGTAATAAAAAGCAAAAAATCCACTATAATCTGGCATAATTATGTATCCTAACAAGAAATAAAATAAAGGCGAAACAAAAGAATCTACATAGTTTTCGGAAATACTTTCTATTGCAGAACGTATGATTGTATGGTTATCGTTGTCTTTTATTGTTCTACTTACAATTTGTTGGGTAAAAAATTTTGCTTTTTCGAAATGATGATTTTTTAGATTAATATAGATGGGATAAACATGTTCAACCATACCGCGAAAAGTAAAAGAAAAATAAACTAAAATAATGTTAGTTAAAAATAAATCAAAATTAATAAAAAAAATATAAATATAATAATAAATAATATTAATAAAAAAAAATAATAAAAAGCTATTTATATAGTTATTCTTTGAAATTTTTCTAAAAAGATTTTCTAACATGGATAAAAGCCTTCCTAACCATGCAACTAAATGAAATCGATTAGGTGGTTGCCCTAGGATTAGATCTATTAAAAAAGCTAAATATAGTTCCATTACTCTATCTTTTTGATGTTTATAGGAATTCCTGCATAACAGATATAAACCTCATGAGAATTTTCTGCTATATATTGCGATGTCCAACCCAACCAATCCTGAAATTTTCTTGCAAGGGGATTCTCTGCTACAAGACTAAAACCCACTTCGTCAACAATAAAGATGTTGTAGCCAGAATTTTTATTACAATGTTGGATCAATTCTTTAAGTTGTTTTTTTATTTCTTTGTACTGTATGTCGGGAAAATGATACATTAAATTATTGATCCAAAGAGTAATAGAATCCACGAGGAAATTTGCTGGAATGTGGCTTGATATTACGTTTTTTAGATCAATTTCCTCTTCGATGGTTAAAAGGTTTTTATAATAAAGTTTTCTTTCTGCTCTATGCCTTTTGATTCGTTTTTCCATTTCTTTATCTAAACGTGGGCTAGTTGCAATATAATAACTATTCAAAGAATTGTTGATATTTTTACAATAATTTAACGCGAATTTTGTTTTACCACTTCGAATTCCTCCAGAGATTAGAATCGTTTTTCCCATAAATTAACAAAAAAAATAGGTTTTGATTTCAATCTATTAATTTATAGAATATTGAACAGAAAAATAAAAACCTACATCGGGACTTGTTGCATAAAGATAAAGGTTTTCTATAATCGAAAAGGTATAAATTTTATCGAAATAGTTTTTCTTTATTCCGAATGTTAAAAAGTGACTATCTTCCGCAAGTCTTCCTACGTTGAGTATAGGTCTACTAATAAATAAATATTCGATAAAAAAAGTATCGATGTTATAATAATAATTACTTTGAATTCGAAAACTCCATTGGTGATCCGGCATACGAATCCAATCCCATTTTTTTAATTCATAATATGTATAGGATATGCCATAGAGAAGTTCTGTTTTGTTTTTAAGATAACTTTTTCCAGATAAAAATAGCGATGTATCGAATCCAGAGGAATAAAAATAGTTCGTTTTATTAACAACGGGAACTTTTGTATTTATTCCAATGTATAATTTATTACGAAAGTTTTCTTTGATTTGGTATAATGCATAAACTTTGGGATTATCTAATCCATCATAATTGTTGTTTTCTTTTGCGATAATTTCTAACGGAAAAGGAATTTGATTTTGAATAAAATAACTAGCTTTGGGGGATGTGATAATATTCAATGGTAAAAATAAAGGAGGTTGATATCCATCGCGAGGATAATTTCTTAGCTTACGTCTTAATTCTTTTGTATAGGGAGTAAAATCGTAGAGTTGATATAGTTCTCCGTTAGGTTCGTAGCTAATAAAGATTTTATTTCTTGGATGTATGTCTCTATATTGCTGCGTAATATTAAAGTAGCGATGAAACGCTTCGATAAAAGGATCTAAAATACCACCAGTTTGAAGTTTATAGCTAATCGTTGTTCCAACAAAATAACGATTGGAAATTTTTTTATGGTTAGTAAAGGACGCTTCCCATTCTTCTCCATCAATCACAAATCTTTCGTATTGCAACGAAAATATATTTTTTACAGATAAAGAAAATTTATAAAAATCATCATCATTTTCTAAAATTGGTAGCAAAGGAGTTCGGATAGAAATCAAATTTGATGTATAAGTATAATCAATAAATGCAAAAATATTTAATGGAATAAATAAAAATAATATATTAAAAAATTTTATAATTTTCATAAAATAAAATAAGTATGTAATAATTTTTTATTTTTCATTATGTTCATCAATGTTTTATAATTAATCGTAGAGAATCCAAATGTCAATAATAATATAGAAAATAATTTAAAGATTCAAGATGACTTTACTATCATTTTAGGAAAAGAAGATTTATGTAAAATAACGATAAAAATAAATTTCGTTTGATTTTTTTGTTTTAAATAAGAATTTGATCTTTATAAAATATGAACGAAAAAAATCGATTAGGGATATTGGCAGGGAAAGGAGAACTTCCTTGGATTGCAGTAAGAAATGCAATCGAAATGGGAGAAGACCCATTAGTTTTTTTATTAACTTACGAAGAGCCACCAGAAGAATATAAAAATCGTTGTTATAAAGTAACTCTAACAAAATTTTATAGTTCAGTTTTAAAAAGTTTAAAAAAAGCAAGTATAAGTAGACTTGTATCTTTGGGCAAAATTCCTAAAAATATCATTTATGATAACCCCCAGTTCGATTTAAGAACATTATTTTTACTTGCTAAGATGCATAATAAAAATGATTATACGATTTTTTTGTATTTAAACGAAATTTTAAAAAAAAATGGGATTGAGGTTATACTAA
>FWWL01003939.1_pt1 | contig 26012 bp, 28 predicted proteins | sample 2228331 | NCBI WGS metagenome assembly FWWL01 (sample SAMEA103939775, study PRJEB20133) | metagenome | reverse complement strand
AACTTGAAAACCTCGTTGTTCACCAAAAGGCTGGTCTCATAGTCTCCGTGGTTTGCCGAGCATAGTACTTTTTTGATCAAACATCCAAGGTTATTGGGACAATTTAAAAATAGGGGCCGGTGCTCCTCCGATTAAAACGCCTTATGGTTGGTTGCTCTTGTACCATGGCGTTGAAGATGCCCCAAGACCTATATACAGGTTAGGTTTCATGGTGTTAGATTTGAACGATCCAACGAAGGTTTTGAAGAGAAGCGAGGAACCTATTTTAGAACCCGAAGAGGACTGGGAGACTTTTGGCGGGGTTCCTAACGTAGTCTTCAGCGATGCGATGATTCAGTACAAAGATCAGTTCTATGTTTACTATGGTGCAGCGGACAATCACATAGCACTTGCGACCATAAGTGTCGATGAAGTCATGGAATGGTGTAGAAAGATTTAGAAAAACATGGAAGCCCAATGAAGCAGTAATCCCCCTCAATTTATTGAGGGGGGACGTCACGTTTGATATCGATGCAAACGATCTTGATGAAGCACAGGATGTTGATCACAGACCCTTCCGAGAGGGCTTCAGTTCGATCAACAAAGGAGCCATGCATGCGTGTGGTCATGATGGACATGCAGCCGTTGGTTTGGCTTTGGCAGAGCTGATAGCAAATTGTAGTAACACTCTCAAAGGAAGAATAAAATTGATCTTTCAGCCAGCTGAGGAAGGAACCAGAGGTGCAAGAGTAATGGTGGAAAAAGGTGTTGTGGATGATGTGACTATTTTTCTCGGGACATATAGGTTTCAATCTGGAAACTGGGATGGTTTGTCCTGCGGCAAGTGGATTTTTGGCAACAACAAAGTTTGATGTATTACTGGTAAAGCTTCACATGCGGGTGCATACCCTGAAAAGGTTAATAATGCGCTTTTGGCAGCTGCTTGCGCAGCGCTCAACATCCATGCTATTCCACCACATTCAGAGGGTGTTACCAGGGTTAACGTTGGTATCCTTCAGAGTGGTGTCGGCAGAAATATCGTGCCACCAAATGCCCTTATGAAAATTGAAACAAGAGGTGAGACCACTGAACTGAATGAATATGTTTGTGATAAACTAATCAAAATAATAAGAGCTGCTGCTGAGATGTATGACGTGACATACCGAATTGAGAAAGTCGGAGAATAGATAACAGCGCAATGTAGCAACGAATTGGCTGATATTGTCAAAGAGGAGCTCAATCAATTGCCAGACATCAAGATCATCGAGAGCAAATCACTTGGCGGCAGTGAAGACGTGGCTTTCATGATAGAAAGAGTACAAAACAAGGGTGGTCAAGCAACCTATATAATTATCGGCTCGAACCTGTCGACACCTCACCACAGTGAGAGGTTCGATTTTGACGAGAAAGCTCTCTTGACGGCTATGCTTGTGTATATGAAATTGCTCTTGAGGATCAATGGAAGATATTAGTCGTTTTTCACGCTAACTGTTGATATGCCGAGGGAGGTCAAAAGGATGGGTGAATCAAAGAAAGAGGCTGTGAAGAGAAGCGGTTTTGAAAAGTTTCTGAGGGGTATCGAATTCGTCGGCAACAAGCTACCGCACCCATTCACGCTCTTTGCAATCTTCACACTCATAGTTTTGATGCTATCCTTTATACTCGCAAAGATAGGAGTTTCGGTTACCTATCAAGTTACCGGAAGTGGCGGTAGTGTTTCAACAAAAACTGTACAAGTGGTTAACTTGATAAGCTATGGTCCACTGAGAACCTTCATTCAAGATTTCGTAAAAATCTATGTTAACTTCGCACCACTTGGGTTAGTCATGGTCATGATGCTCGGTATATCCATGTTTGAGCAAACGGGTTTGATTTCCGCATTGATGCGCAGGGCGGTTCTTGGTGTTCCATCCTACCTTGTTACCGCCGTTTTGTCGATAGTTGGTGTATGTGCCAACCTTGCGTCCGACGCAGGCATAATCTTCACTCCAGCAATAGGTGCAGCAGTGTACAAAGCACTTGGTAGGAACCCACTTGTTGGCATCATCACTGGTTATGCAGCAGCCGCTGGTGGGTTCACCGCAAACCTTTTCATAGCGGGTACGGATGTTCTTCTTTCTGGGATCACCCAGCAAGCGGCTGCAGCTATGAAAATAGAAGCACCAACACACCCATTGATAAACTGGTATTTCATGCTAGTCGCGACATTTCTGATAGCTTTTATAACCACGTTGATCACGGAGAGGTTCCTTGTTAAATACCTTGGTGACAGAACAAGCGATGCAGACACGTCAGAACTGAAGAAATACGAGCTTACTTCTGAGGAAAGAAAAGGTTTGAGGGCAGCTGGTATAGCAGCTTTGATCTGTTTGGCAGTAGTCCTGGTTTTGTTACTTCCGAAAAACGGTTTATTGAGAAGTCCTGATGGCAAGATTTTACCCCAATCTCCCTTTATCAATGGAATTGTTGCGATACTTTTCTTCTTTTTCTTTACAATCGGTCTTGCATATGGTAGAGCTGCCGGCGTAATCAAGAATGAGAAGGATGTACCAAAACTCATGCAAAAAGGTCTTCAAGGAAGTCTGAGTTTTCTCGTCGTTGCCCTTACCGCAGCTATATTTGTTCACTTCTTCAATGCAAGCAATTTGGCAACGATTCTCGCCGTCAATGGTGCAAATGCTTTAAAAAGCATGAATTTAACTGGAATACCGCTTTTCATATTGTTCATACTTCTTTCCACGTTTGTGAATCTGTTCATGATAAGTGGTTCGGCAAAATGGTTGATACTCGCGCCTATATTTGTTCCAATGTTTGCCATGATAGGTATATCACCTGCGGCTACGCAGCTTGCTTACAGAATAGGCGACAGTTCCACCAACATAATTTCCCCTGTTTCGTATTACCTACCTGTAATCATAGGCTTGTTTGAACAATATAAAAGCGAAAAGGAAAAAGGTACAACTGGCATAGGAACCATAATTTCACTTTCTATGCCTTATTCTCTTGCTTACTTGGCTTCTCTCACTGCACTTTTGATTGTATGGTATTTGCTTGGTCTTCCACTCGGACCAGGGGTTTCGTTCTCTCTCTAAATAATCATATGATTCGAATGAGCCAGGCTGACGCCTGGCTTTTTTCTGTGGTAAAATAGTACTAAAAGCTAACAATTGGAGGGAGAACGAAATATGGAGAAGCTAAAACTTGAAGATTTTTTCAAGTACAAATTTGTTTCCAACCTTTTGTTTTCACCGAATTCAAATCTTCTTGGTTTTGTTGTTCACCAGATGAACCCAGAGCAAAACGATTATATTTCAAAGATTTGGGTGTACGATTTTGAAACTGAAACCTTAAAGCAGCTCACAAACTTTGGTAAGGAAAGTTCTTTCATCTGGTTTGACGAAAAAACGATTCTTTTCCCATCGATCCGAGAGGAAAAGGACAAAAAACGAAAAGAAGCAGGAGAACCCTTTACGGCTTATTACAAGATATGCGTGGATGGTGGGGAAGCTGAAAAGGTTTTTGAGATATCTTTAAACGTTAAACAGATTGAGAAAATCGATCAAAAGAAATTTGTGCTAACGGCCGTTTATGATCCGAGAACGGCAAACTTCGTCAATCTTGAAGAAAAGGAAAAAGAGAAAGCGTTAAAACAACTCAAAGAAGAAAAAGATTACGAAGTTGTCGATGAAATTCCCTTCTGGTCAAACGGCAGTGGGTTCACAAACAAGAAAAGAGTTAGACTTTACATCTTCGATTCATCCAATGGAAATCTACTTCCGCTCACCGATGAGCTTACCAATGTTGAGCATTTCTCGTTGAGTCAAGACAAGAGAAAGATCTTGTTTATTTGCAATCGATTCGAAAGCAAGATGTCAGTTCGCTCTGATCTGTACTTGTACACAGTTGATGATGGGATGCTTTCGAAACTAACTCATGAAGATCCTTTCGACTACACTTACGCTTTTTTCTTGAAGGACAAGATAATTTTTGCAGGAACGAACATGAAAAGATATGGGATCAACGAAAATCCGAGGTTTTATCTTTTAGATCCTGAAACTAAACAGGTTGAACTCTTAACAGCTGATTTTGATTTGAGTTTGCACAACAGTGTGAATTCCGACTGCCGTTACGGCTCAAGCAAGAACGCCAAAGTGGACGGAGATTATCTGTATTTTGTGACAACTGAATGGAGTAGTTCTCATTTGAACAGAATCGATGTCACTGGAAAGATTGAAAAACTTACCAACAAGAGCGGTTCTGTGGATGGTTTGGATGTTCAAAACGGAAAGATAGTCTTCGTCGGAATGAGAGATTTAAAATTGCAAGAGATTTATCTGCTGTCCAATGGTAAGGAAATTCAGTTGACTTTCCTTAACGAATGGGTTGTCAAGGAAAGAACTTTGTCCAAACCTGAAAGATTCACCTACTGTTCAAAGGATGGAGTCCTGCTTGAAGGTTGGATCATGCGTCCGATTGATTTTGAACCGTCAAAAAAATATCCGACGATATTGAACATTCACGGAGGTCCAAAGACGGTTTATGGAGAGAGTTTCTTCCACGAAATGCAAGTCTGGGCAAATATGGGATATGTTGTAATCTACACCAATCCAAGAGGAAGCGATGGCAGAGGCAACGAGTTTGCAGATATCCGAGGAAAGTATGGAACAATTGATTACGAAGATCTCATGACCTTCGTGGATGAAGCGATCAAAAGGTATCCTTTTATCGACGAACAAAGGCTCGGTGTCACGGGTGGTTCCTACGGTGGTTTCATGACAAACTGGATCATTGGACACACTGACAGATTCAGGGCCGCTGTTTCACAGAGAAGCATAGCAAACTGGATTTCAAAATTTGGCACAACGGATATAGGGTACTTTTTCGTTGAAGATCAGCATCTTGCCACTCCATGGTCAGATTATGAGAAACTTTGGTGGCACTCACCTATGAAGTACGCTGACAGAGTTAAAACGCCAACGCTTTTTATTCACTCCGATGAGGATTACAGATGTTGGCTTGTCGAAGCAGTCCAAATGTTCACGTCACTGAAGTACCATGGTGTGGAATCGAGGTTGGTCATCTTCAAAGGCGAAAATCACGAACTCAGCAGAAGTGGAAAACCAAAGCACAGATTGAGAAGGCTTGAAGAAATCACAGGATGGTTTGAGAAACACTTAAAGTGATCTTAAAGCCTTTGGCACGAGAGATTACTAGTTGCCGAAGGCTTCTTTTCAAATCAAGCCAGCAACAAGACCAAACACTTCAGGTCCCACGTGAGCACTCACAGCAGGTCCTATTCTTGCGATCCCGAGTATTTTGGATTTGTCAAAATAAGATAGGAGTTCATCGAGGTGTTTCTTCATATACTCAACACCGTAGCCGCCAATCACGATAAAATCTTTGGATCTAACAAAGTTTTTCGATTTTTTGACCATATCCTCGATAACCTTTGGAATCGACCGATGATTTGCAACTGAATGAACTTCGCCTTCCAAATCTGTCGAAAGTATGGGTTTTATTTTGAGAACTTTGCCCAGCAGTGCTTTGGCTTTCCCGATCCTTCCACCTTTCTTTAGAAAGTCCAGTGTTAAGACTGTAAAAAGTAACTGAGACTCCCGGACGTACTCAAGAGTATCCGTTGTACTTACTTTCTTACCCTTTGAAAGATCTCGAATGAGTCTGTGCAGGAAGTAAAAACTCTTCACACTCCCGCTCTTTGAGTCCAACAAGGTGGCGTTCTTCACCCCAAGTTGCTCAATAACCATGGCAAGCATATCGTGTGTACCACTTAGCTTGCTTGATATGGTTACGACGTACACATGTTCATATTCTCTGCAAAGTTCACTTAGTAATCTTGTGGCTTCACCAACGCTTGGCATCGATGTGCTAACTTTTTTTCCAGCAAGGGCTTGTGTGTAGAAAGCTTCATCGGATATGTCTATTTTGTCTCTGTACTCGTTTCCATCGATGTACACACGCAAGGGTAAGATGTGAATTGGAAATTCGGCAGTATATCCCACAGGAAAATCTAAGCTGCTGTCAACTACGATTGCTATCTTCAGATTAATCGCCCCCTTGACAAGTACAGTGTTGGTAAGATAATAGCACAAAGAAAAGATGTGAGAGAAAAACCGGGGTGATAAACCCCGGTTCTCAGGTGCGCAGTATCAACTTTACGGTGTAAAAGTATATAGCGATTCCGGATATATCAACCAGTGTTGTCAAAAGGGGCCCTGCCATTATGGCTGGGTCGACGCGTATGAGCTTACCGATGAAGGGCAAAGAGGCACCGAGCAGGTTTGAGTATATCGTTATAACAATCAGCGCAACAGCAACAGCAAGACTCACATTTGAAGCAGGAGTTACTATCACGGATCTAACAAAGAGCGCAACAGCCAGAACACCTGCCATTACAGCGGCGACAGCGAGTTCTCTAACCATAATTCTCCACCAATCCTTTTGTTTTATCTCTCCAAGGGCCATCCCACGAATGATCAGCGCAGAGATCTGCGAACCGATGTTTCCTCCAGAATCGATCATCGCAGGCATGAAAGCCGCTATGATCGGCAAAGTTGCCAACAATCCTTCGAAACTTGCGATGATACCCTGGCTGACTGTACCCAAAAGCAAAAGAGCCAACAACCACGGTAACCTCTTTCCGATCAGCTTGAACAAACTTGTGTGAAAGTACGATTCTTCCATGGTGATAACGGAGCTCATCTTCTGTATGTCTTCCGTTGCCTCCTCGTCTATAACGTCGACAACGTCGTCTATGGTTATTATTCCGATCAACCTTTGCTCGCTATCAACAACTGGAACAACAAACAGGTCATACCTTCTCATTATCTGTGCCACCGATTCTTGATCGTCAGTTGCGTGGACAAAAACAGGTTCAGGGTTCATTATCTGATTGACTAAACTGTCGGGTTCTGCGAAGATCAGATCCTGAAGCTCAACGGTTCCAACCAGTTTTCTTGTGCGGTCTATTACAGGCATCAGCTGAACCGTTTCTTTGTCCTTGCCCTCCATCCTGATCTTCTCCAGGGCGTCTTTGACGGTCATGTTTTCATAAAGTTCAAGGCACTTCGGAGTTGTCAAACGCCCGGCGGAGTTCTCAGGATAGTTGAGTAAGGACAAAGTAAGTTTTCTTTCATCTGGGGTTAAATAGGAAAGTAGCTGATTGACCACATTGGCTGGCATCTCTTCCAAAAGCTCTGCTCTGTCATCTGGATCCATTGAAAGGAATATTTCTCTCAGTTTCTCTTCCTTGAACAATTCTATCAAGGCTATCTGATCGTCTGCTTCCAATTCGCTGAAAACAAGCGCAGCTTTATCCTTTGGTAACAAACGAAAAACGACGATCTTTTCGTCGGGTGGAAGTTCTTCGATCATTTCAAATATCTCGGCGGGTTCCTGCTCGGCAAGTATCATCTTCAACGTTCTGAAATCTTTGTTCTCAATGAATTTCTTGATGTCAACCTGAACCTTTACCTTCATCGCCTCACCTCCTACGAAAGTTATGGCGGTAAACTAAGGGAACTACTGGTGCTTTCCAAGGTTTTCACCTCCCTGATTAAAGTGTGGTTTCTTCTAATATTCTAAGCGATCAGATATGGTGAGGGAACACTTTTCATCTAAATTCCTGAGTAAATATTTGTTAAGAATCTGAAACGCTATTCGACAATTTTGCTGGCAGCTTTTTTCAACCTGTTCATCACCGAAAAGAGTATTCCCTTTGGTTCCATAGCCAAAACGATAGCAGCTGAGCATGGAATTGTATCTATGCTCCTCAAAACATTGTAGAGATTTTGCGCGATGGTGTATGGTTCTTTAAGTTTGCCAATGATTATTACCCTTCTGTTTCGAAATTTGCTGGCATATTCCTCGGGACAAATAATCGGTGCATCTGCGTACTCGACTAAGACTTTGTCCAGCTCGCTCTCGTTGTACACCAAGATCAACGGCTTGCTGGGTGCGTAGTGTCGATAAGTCATCCCCGGTGAGAGTGGTCGATCTGGCTGTTGCTCTGTTTTCAAGAGAAATTCCGGTACTTCAAGTTCGGGGATGATTTGCTTCAGCTCCTCAACTGTCGCAGGTCCTGGTCTGAGTATTATTGGTCGATCCCTCGAAAAATCGATGATCGTCGATTCAAGTCCAAAGGGTGTCTCACCGCCATCTATAATTGCATCTGCTAGTCCATAAAGATCTTCTATGACATGTTCCGCTCTGGTGGGACTTGGTCGGCCCGATAAGTTTGCACTTGGTGCTGCAATAGGTGTTTCAGCAAGCTGTATAAGCACTCTCGCAATTGGATGGCTTGGCATTCTCACCGCAACCGTCTCAAGTCCACCGGTAACCTCTCTTGGTACTCTTGGAGATTTTCTAAAAATCAAGGTCACAGGACCTGGCCAAAATGTTTTGACAACCTTTTCGGCAATTTTTGTGTCCTGTGAGACAAGTTCTTCCAGTTGTTTAAGATCGTGAATGTGAACGATCAATGGGTTGTCCGCCGGACGATTTTTCACTTTGAAGATTTTCAAAACACCGGCTAAGTTGTAACAATCAGCACCAAGACCGTACACTGTTTCGGTGGGAAAGGCGACTACTCCACCTTGTTTTATGATCAAAGCTGCCTTCTGTAAGATGCTGGGATTTGGTTGCAGAGGATCCGCCTTCAAGATCATCGTCATCGAAACCCCTCCATGATTACTTTACCATCTAATGGAAGTTGTGCAAGTTGGTCAGAAGTTGGTAAGAAATTGGCAAAGTTGAAAGTGGTAGGTGGTATAATAACGGTGGAGCTTGTGAAATTAGTAACTTGCAAGCTAAGGAGGTGGCGTAGTTGCCAGATGTCTGCACAACGGGAGAAAGACTTTTCAAGGAATTGGACAGTTACATCGAATCAATCGGTGCAAAACCGGATAAGTTAATCTCAGTTCTTCAAAAGGCTCAGGAGTTGTTTGGATACCTGTCGCCCGAGGTACAGGAACACATTGCAGAGACTTTGAAGATTCCTGTCTCTCAAGTCTACGGCGTTGTGACTTTCTACAACTTTTTTTCGACCAAGCCAAAGGGAAAGATCCAGATAAAGGTATGCCTTGGTACGGCTTGTTATGTCAAAGGTGCAGACAGGGTGTTGGAAAGATTCCTCGAAGAATTGCAAGTTCAACCGGAAGAACCCACCAAGGATGGGCTCTTCTCAGTACATCCAGTCAGATGTCTTGGCGCCTGTAGCATGGCACCGGTTATTCTCATCGGAGAGAAGGATTTCTACGGAAAGCTGAAACCCGATATGGTTCCAAGAATAATCGCGAAGTACAAGGAGGGACAGAAATGAGCAAGGTGAAATCGCTTGAGGAACTCATGAAAATCAAGGAAAAGGCGATCAGGGAACTGCAACTGAGGGACACCGGAAAAAGAGGAAAAATAACGGTAGCCATGGGAACTTGTGGTATAGCTGCCGGTGCAAAGGACACGTTGAGAGCCATAGTTGAAGCCCTAAACGAGAACAACATAAACGATATTTCCGTAGTCCAATCAGGTTGCATGGGTTTGTGTGAGGTTGAGCCAACAGTAGAGGTGAGAATGGAGGGACAAGAGCCGGTGGTGTACGGTCACGTCACTCCTGAGAATGCAAAGAGAATCGTCAAGCTTCACATAATGAACAACCAAGTAGTTACCGATCTCCTTGTTAGAAGAGGAGAAATCTAAAAGAGGTGATCTAAGTGCCTTTGGCAACCAGCACTATACTGATATGCGCTGGAGGAGCGTGTATATCCGCAGGTGAAGAAAGTGTAAAGAGCGCACTCGAGAAAGAAATTGAGAAATACGCCCTCCAGGATGTCGTGAGGATTGTCGAAACTGGCTGTATGGGAGCTTGCAGCTTGGGTCCTCTCATGGTTGTATATCCGGAGGGAATCTTCTACCAAAAACTGACACCTGATGCGGCAAGAAAAATCGTTCAAGAGCACATTCTGAAGGGAAGAATAGTCCAAGAATACCTTTACAAAATGCCAACAGGAGAGGTTATCCCAGAGGCTGTCGAAAAACTTCCTTTTTTCGCGAGGCAGGTTATCGAGGAGTACATTGCGAGAGACGGATACTTTGCCCTTGCAAAAGTTCTCAATGAGATGACGCCAGAACAAGTCATTGAGGAGATCAAGAAGAGTGGTTTACGTGGAAGAGGTGGGGCTGGATTTCCAACCGGTCTAAAGTGGGAGCTCACCAAGAAAGCAAAAGGAGAAAGAAAGTTTGTCATATGTAACGCCGACGAAGGTGACCCTGGTGCATTCATGGATCGCTCGGTTCTTGAAGGAGATCCCCATACAGTACTCGAAGCCATGGCCATAGCTGGATATGCGATAGGCGCAGATCAGGGGTACATATACGTCCGTGCCGAGTATCCGCTGGCAATTGAAAGATTAGAGTTAGCAATAGCACAGGCCAAGGAATACGGATTTCTTGGAGAGAACATCATGGGAACATCCTTCAAGTTCGATATAGAGCTTAGAATTGGAGCTGGAGCTTTTGTCTGTGGCGAGGAAACCGCTTTGATTGCTTCGGTTGAGGGAAAAAGGGGTCAACCACGTGTTAAACCTCCGTATCCAGCCCAAAGCGGTGTCTGGGGTATGCCAACGGTTATAAACAACGTGGAGACATTTGCCTGTGTACCGCCGATAATCATCAAGGGAGCCGAATGGTTCAGAAGCATTGGCACCGAAAAATCGCCCGGAACAAAAGTTTTTGCGCTTGCTGGTAAGATAACAAATACAGGATTAGTCGAAGTACCAATGGGAATAACCTTGAAAGAACTTCTGTACGAAATAGGCGGAGGATCGTCGACGGGAAAACGCATCAAGGCAGTTCAAACTGGTGGACCAAGTGGTGGATGTATCCCATCGGAGTACTTTGACACACCTGTCGATTATGAATCGTTACAGAAGTTGGGTGCAATAATGGGTTCTGGTGGAATGATCGTAATGGACGAAGACGACTGTATGGTTGATGTTGCAAAGTTCTTCTTGGAGTTCACCGTTGACGAATCTTGTGGAAAGTGTACACCGTGCCGCGAAGGAACAAGAGAAATGCTCAGGATTTTGGAAAAGATAGTCTCCGGAGAGGGAACCATGGAGGATCTCGAGAGACTCGAGATACTCGGAAACGTGATAAAGGATTCGTCGCTGTGTGGTTTGGGTCAGACTGCTCCAAATCCTGTGTTGAGTACGCTGAGATACTACAGGCATGAATACGAAGCACACGTGAATGAAAAACGCTGCCCATCGTTGAAGTGCAAAAACTTGATCAGGTACCTCATAGATCCTGCAAAATGCGTTGGTTGTACAGCGTGTGCGAGAGTTTGCCCTGTGAATGCTATTTCTGGAGAGGTTCGCAAGGTACACAGAATTGACAACGAGATTTGTATAAGATGTGGAAGTTGTATAGATGTTTGTCGTTTTGGTGCAATAAGCAAAGTATCACCGTGAAGGGAGGGCTTGGATGGCGCTCGATCGCGAGAAGGTGTGCGAGATAATCAGAAAAGTGAAAAGCGAATCACTGGAGGAAAGAGACATACTCATCAACACCCTGCACAGGATTCAAGACTACTTTGGTAACTAAGTTGCACAAGAGTTGAGGGTCCCAGAATCAAAGGTCTATGAGGTTTTAACTTTCTATACGATGTTCTCGACTAAACCCAGGGGCAAGTACATCGTCCGTGTGTGTGTCAACCTCCCATGTCATGTTACCGGTGGTCGAGAAATCGTGAAAACTCTGAAAGAATTGCTTCAGATCGACTTTGGTCAGACTACTCAAGATGGTTTGTTTACCTTAGAGACGACAAGCTGTCTTGGTTTGTGCGGAGTTGCTCCTGTGATAATGATAAACGACCAATACTTCGGAGATCTGACACCCAGGAAGGTCAAAGAGATCATAGAAAATCTCCGAAACGGTGGTGGTAAATCATGAAACCAACGATTGTTCTTGTCTCTGTAGATTCAAACAGTATTCTTCTGGGTGCAAGACAATTTGTGAATTACCTCAAGGAACTCGTCGACAAGTACAATCTCAAAGACACAGTAGATGTGCTTGAGACAGGGACAATGGGTGTTTACACTCAGGGTGTTTTGATGGCAGTTTTCCCAGACGATGTCTATTATTCTGTAAAAACGGTTCAGGATGTTGAAAAAATCGTAGCCGAGCACCTTCTCAAGGGTAGACCGGTGCTCACCCTCGAGGTGCCGAAGGAACAGCTGAAGGTGGTCGTTGAAAAGCAGAAGGTCTCAGCTGAAACGAGAATAGTACTGAGGAATGTTGGTGTCATAGACCCGAAAAACATCGAAGAGTACATAGCAAGAGATGGATACTTTGCCTTGCACAAAGTTTTGACTGAGATGAAGCCTCAGGATGTTATCAACATAGTCAAAGCATCTGGGTTGAGAGGACGAGGCGGTGCTGGATTTCCTACGGGTTTGAAGTGGGAATTCACAGCTAAAGCTCAGGCAGACCAGAAATATGTCGTTTGTAATGCAGACGAAGGAGAGCCTGGCACTTTCAAAGACAGACTTATCATGGAAGGGGACCCACATTCAGTTGTGGAAGCCATGGTGATTTGTGGGTACGCCGTAGGCGCTACAAAAGGGTACATCTACATCAGGGGTGAATACTACGGATCGGTTGAAAACATCCAGAAGGCGGTTATGGATGCTTACGAATATGGATTCTTAGGCAAGAACATCATGGGAACTGACTTTTCCTTTGACCTAACTGTGAGACTTGGTGCAGGTGCGTACATCTGTGGTGAAGAAACCGCTCTACTTGAGTCAATCGAGGGTAAATCTGGTAGACCAAGGTTGAAACCACCGTATCCACCAACTCACGGTTTGTTTGGTAAGCCGACGGTTATAAACAACGTGGAGACCTTTGCAAACATTCCAGCTATCATTCTCAACGGTGCAGATTGGTTCAAGTCCTTTGGAACACCGAGTTCTCCTGGCACCAAGGTTTACTCCTTGGTTGGAAATGTGGTTAGACGCGGTATTGTCGAAGTTCCAATGGGCACAACGGTGAGGGATTTGATCTATAGATTTGGTGGAGGATTGCTTGGAGGAAAAGAGCTTTACATGGTCCAAACGGGTGGAACGGCAGGAACTTTCATAGGTGTGGATAAGCTTGACGTTCCGTTGGATTACGATTCCTTCGCCAAACACGGTGTGTCGATAGGTTCAGGCGTCATTCTTGCCATGAGCGAAGACAGTTGTCCTGTCGATGTTGCACTTAACACGATGCAGTTCTTTGAACATGAATCCTGTGGTAAATGCACACCTTGTAGGGAAGGAACAAGACTTGCGGTTCAGCTGCTTGAAAGAATGAGCAAGGGTCAAGGAAAGAAAGAAGATCTTGAAACTTTGAAAGAGATAGCAAGAGTCACCCAGGAGGCATCGCTTTGTGGTCTTGGTCAAAGCATCAACGTGCCGCTGCTCTCGATACTAAACAATTTTGAAGCGGACTTTCTTGCCCACATTGGTGCAAAGAGCTGTCCAAGAGGAGTTTGTGAATTCGTCATTCCTCAGAGGAAAAAGGTGAAGGTGTAGATGATTGCGAGTGCTCGGCAAGGCTGCCGGGCACTTCTTCGATCATCAAGAGATCTTTGAAATTGTCGGAAAGGTTGTAAACGAAGGAGTTTTTCTGCCTCTTTCTTGTCAAAACACCCATCTTGTGGAGTGATCTCACCAAAACCGAAGAATCCTTTCCACGAAGCTCGTTTATGGTCTGCAGAGTCGAAGGACCATTCAGCATAAGGATGGCGACGATCTCAAGCTGAGACGCAGAAAGCTTCGCATAGATTGATCTGCTCACAGATTGTATCAGTTGAGCGTATTCGGCTTTTGTGTAAAAACGATAAACATCTCCAACCTTTTTAAGCTCCACACCGTGTTCTTCTGAGTCGAATTCGCTGGACAACTCTTCCAGAGTTCTTCCAACCTCATCAACGGATATCTTCAAAAACTCGGCGAGTTTTTCCGCAGTTATCCCCTTTGAAGCAAAGATCAAAGCCTCCACGGCAGCCTTAAGGTTCAAGGTCATTCCTCCTTAGGATGTACCCATCATCCTTTTCAACCAGCAAGAGCCGTTTCAGATATATAAGTTCCAGCACGGCCAGAATGTACACGATGATCTGATATTTTGACGAGCATTGAATCAGCAATTCTTTTAATTCGACCTCAATTTCTTCGGCGATGGTTTTTTCAACGTCTTCAATTGCTTGCTCCACAGTGTACGCTTCTCGCCTTATCTTATAGACATTCGTTCGCATTCGCATTTCGTCAAGAACTGATTTCATTATCTTTCTCAGCTTCTCCTCCTGAATCAGCGGGAGAGAAGATATTTTCACAGCCCTTCTTCCGGAGAGATTCTCCATCTTTTTGCTCAGCTCTTCGGAGAGTTGTTTGATCTGTTCGTACAGCTCTATTCGCCTGTATATCTCCTCTTCTTGCTGCTGAAGTTTTTCAGCTTCCTTTTGGCTGAGAGACGGCAACAAATACTTGGATTTAATCTCCATTAACTGTGACGCTGTGACGAGAAAATCCGAGGTGATATGCATGTCCATCCTTTTCATCTGTTCTACGTACTGTATGAACTCATCTGCCAACTGTGAGATGGATATATCCCGCACATTTATTTTGCGTTTTCTAACCAAATAGAGCAACAGGTCCAAGGGACCCTCAAAGCTCGGCAAATGGAACACTAATTCCAAAAGATCACCCCGGATCAGAACATCAAATTCATCTTTTCCCGAACCAACTGCATTGTTTTTCGTGCCACTTCTCTTGCCTTTGCATTTCCATCCAGTATGACGTCGTTTACGTATCGTGAATCAAGCTTAGCATACCTTTCCCAGATTGGTTCAAGCTCACGTTTCATGTTCTTCAAGAGTAATTTTTTACAGTCTATACAACCGATCTTTGCCTGCGTACAACCTTCCCAAACCCACTGACTTTCCTCACCGCTTATTCCAAAAGCCTTGTGGTAATCCCACACAGGGCAATTCTCGGGATTTCCAGGATCGGTTCTTCTTTTTCTTGCCGGATCGGTGACCATAGGAAGGATCATCTTTTCAAGGCCTTTTTCATCGAACTCAAGTGGAATTGTGTTGCCGTAGCTTTTGCTCATTTTCCTACCATCCGTTCCTGGCAGTTTTGGAACAATCGAAAGCAAAGTCTGCGGTTCTGGAAAGAGTTCACCGTAAAAGTAGTTGAACCTTCTTGCTATTTCTCTTGTCAATTCGACATGGTAAACTTGGTCCTGTCCAACCGGAACACCCTCAGCAAGGTAGATTAATATATCGGCAGCCTGAAGGACTGGATAGAAAAGAAAACCAGCGTTGGATAGATCCTTGTTTGATAACTCCTGCTTCATCTCCTTGTATGTTGGAACCCTTTCAAGCCAGGAAACCGGTACTATCATTGAAAACAAGAGCGCAAGCTCAGCGTGTTCTTTGATCGCTGACTGTACAAACAAGACAGATTTTGACGGATCCAAACCGACTGCAAGAAAGGATCTTACAACCTCACCTGTAAATGTTTTCAGTTCCTCGATTTCGGCGTAATTTGTTGTCAAAGCATGCCAATCTGCGACAAAGTAAAAGCATTCATGCCCTTCATCTTGAAGCTTTTTCCAGTTTTTCAACGCGCCAATGTAGTTCCCAATGTGAGGCTTTCCCGTCGGACGCACTCCACTCAAAATCCTCAAGCCGAACCACTCCTCACAGCATTTCTGGCTACTCTGTACATCAGCATCGAGGTTGTAACCAAGCCAACTCCGCCTGGAACAGGCGTTAACAAAGCTTTTTCACCAACCTGTGATTCCACGTCTCCCACAACCTTGTTCCCAATCACATTTATTCCAACGTCAACAACAACAGCTCCCTCCTTCACCATGTTGGATTTCAAGAAACCAGCTCTTCCGACTGCCACTACAACAATGTCAGCATTTCTCGTCAACTCGGGTATATTCTTCGTTTTTGTATGGCAGACGGTCACGGTGGCGTTCCTGTCTCGTCTTAACAGCATTATCGCAACAGGCTGTCCAACTGTTAAGCTTCGTCCTACGATCACCGCTTGTTTTCCTTCCAGCGAGGTTACACTGACAAGTATCTCGACGACCGCTGCTGCTGTGCAAGGAGCAAAATCCTCAATTCCGTAAAGTAATCGACCAAGGTTAGTCGGGTTTCTCCCTTCAATATCCTTATCGGGGTTTATAAGCTGAGATATTTCCATTTCGTTGAGGATGCTTGGCAATGGATGGGCCACAAAGATTCCATGAATCGAGTCGTCTCGGGAATCGTTTTTCACACTCTTTACGAAATCTTCAGGTGAGTCGAAAATCTTTATTGCACAGTCAATTCCCAAACTTTCAGCTTTTTTTTGCTGACTCTTCAGATAAGCCAACGTTGAGGGATCTGGTTCAAAGGCATAACTCACCAACTTTGCCCGCTCTGCAGCGTTTTTCAAAAGTTCTAACGTTTTCTCATCTATTTTCCTTGCCAAATTCTTGCAATCTATCAACATGGGTTCACAACCTTTCACGACAAACCTATGATATTTCCATCTGCGTCGATGTCTATATTCATGGCGTTCGGTCTCTTGCCAAGCCCAGGCATCAACATTATTTCGCCACTCACGGCAACAACAAATCCCGCTCCTGCTGACAATTTGAATTCCCTAACCGTGAATGTGTAACCTTTTGGAACACCTAGTTTCTCCGGATCATCCGAGAATGAATACTGAGTTTTTGCAACTATTAGTGGCAGGTTACCATAACCAGCTTTTTCAAGTCTTCTGAGATCTTCAAGAGCATTTTTTGTAAAGGCAACTTCTTTTGCATGGTATATCTCTCTCGCAAGCAGTTGGAGCTTTTCTCGTATTGGAAGGTCTATGTTGAAAAGTGGCTTGAACTTTGATTCATCTGCCGCTGCGACCACCTTTTTCGCAAGTTCGATAGCCCCTTCCCCGCCTTTTGCGAACCCCTCGTTCAAAGCAGCCTCAGCACCAAGGTTTTCCACGGCATTCAACACATAAGAGATTTCCCTTTCTGTATCGGTTGCAAACCTGTTCAAAGCTACAACAACAGGTAGTCCATACTTCTTCATGTTCTCAACATGAGCTTTGAGATTCTCAAAGCCCTTTTCAAGAGCTTCTAGATTTTCCTGCGAGATGTCTTTCAGTGAGGCTCCTCCGTGGTACTTCATGGCGCGTATTGTTGCAACAACCACAACTGCAGCTGGCTTGAAACCAGCCTTTGGAGCAACGAAATCGAAGAATTTCTCGGCGCCCAAATCTGATCCAAAACCAGTTTCCGTGACAACGTAATCAGACAAACCCAGAGCAAGTTTGGTGGCAATTATTGAGTTTGTCCCATGTGCTATGTTTGCAAATGGTCCGCCATGGACAAAGGCAGGTGTGTTCTCGATTGTTTGGACCAAATTGGGATTGATGGCTTCTTTCAACAGGACGGCCACTGCTCCTTCGATTCCAAGCTCGCGCACTGTCACAGGTTTTCCTTCTTTCGACCATCCGATTACAACGTTTCCGACGCGTGTTTTTAGATCCATGAGATCCTTTGACAAACAGAGAATAGCCATAATTTCAGATGCTGCTGTGATGACAAATCCATCCTGTCTTGGATAACCGTTGGCATGTCCTCCAAGTCCAACGATGATTTCTCTCAAAGCTCTGTCGTTCATATCCACTGTCCTTGGCCAGGTTATTCTTGTGACATCTATGTTAAGCTCGTTGTCGAAGCGCACGTGAGCGTCTATCATCGCAGCAATCAAATTGTGTGCTGCAGCAACAGCGTGGATGTCGCCAGTGAAGTGCAGGTTGATTTCCTCCATTGGAAGAACTTGTGCATATCCACCACCGGCCGCGCCACCTTTTACTCCAAAAACAGGTCCAAGGGACGGTTCTCTCAGAGTCACAATGGATTTGTACCCCAATTTGTTGAGTGCCATCGACAGGCTGATACTTGTGGTCGTTTTTCCTTCACCCGCAGGAGTTGGTGTCATAGCTGTGACAATAATCAATTTTCCTTTTGAGGGAAGTTCTTCAGATAGCTTGTGAGATACCTTGGCTATGTACTTACCATAGTTCTTAAGGTAGTCTTCTTCAATACCGAGTTGCGACGCTATTTCATTTATGGGCTTGAGTCTTGCAGATTTTGCTATTTCGATATCGTTCTGCATCTTTAACCCCCCTGTGCACTTTACAGTTCGAATTTGTGAGCCGGTGCATACGTCTTGGCAATTTTATCGAGAACGCCGTTTACAAACTTACCACTGTTTTCCGTTCCATAACGTTTGGCAAGCTCGATTATCTCATCTAATGTAACTTCTATGGGCACATCCGATTCGAAAAGAAGTTCGTATGTGCCAAGCCTTAGCAAACATTTATCAACAACGGACAATCGATCAAGCTGCCAATTTTCCAAACACGAAGATATTCGCTCGTCTATCAGCGTTCTTTTGTCTTGTATGTTGAGAACATACCTTGTGACGTCAGACCTCAGTGAATCGGAATCCTGCTTGATCAACATTTCATCCAAGATTTCTTTCATTTCGCCTTCTCGGAACTCGCTTTGGAACAACACTTTGAAGACTAAATCCCTCATCTTCCTGCGACGACTCACAAAAAGAATCACTCCTTCTCTTCTATTGGTTTGCTTTGTTCATTCTCTTCTTCTGCCGCCTCATCTTCCTGCGACGACTCACAAAAAGAATCACTCCTTCTCTTCTATTGGTTTGCTTTGTTCATTCTCTTCTTCTGCCGACTCATCTTCTTTTGTCTGGATCATTTCACTTTCTTCAATATCTTCGACAGTTACGTTTACAGCCAAGACTTGCAGATCCGTCATGCGTTCGATGTCGAATTTCACACGTTCCATTATATTCTTTCCCCAACCAACAAGTGGCTTTCCAAACGGAAGTGTGAGCCTGATGTTGACTATTACATTGTCCTCAGGTGACCTTTCGATATCAAGCGATTTTCGAATCCTTTTAATCCTCCTTTCGTCTGTTACCTCAAGAACGGCACATACACCTCGAACTGCTATCTCTTTTATGGCGTTGTCGGAGATATCAATTTTACCCTTAAAATCCATAATAACACCTCCTCAAGCTCTCTCAACGTATTCCCCGGTGCGAGTATCGACCTTCACGTACTCACCGGTTTCAACGAAAAACGGCACGGTGATCCTCAAGCCTGTTTCCAGGATAGCTGGTTTTCCACCTCCGGAAACCGTGTCACCTTTGAAACTCGGTTCTGTTTCCAGTATCTTCAGCGTGACGACGTTTGGTAACTGCACTCCAATCACTTGTCCTTCCAGGACAACCAGACTGACTTCCATGTTTTCAACCAAATACCATTTTGCATCTTGAATATCTTCCTCGCTCAAAGCAAATTGCTCATAGTCGTCCAAACACATGAAGTGGTATTGATCGCCATCTTTGTAGAGGAACTGAGCTGGTCTGAAAGTGAGGTCAGCTTCCTCGACTCTTTCGCCACTGCTGAAGTTCATGTCTCTAACCAAGCCAGTCTTAATGTTTTTTAGTTTTGTTCTTATTATTCCTCTTCCCATAGCCATGTGATGTTTGTTTACATCGATGACTCTGTAAGCCTCACCATCGACGATTATGATCATACCTTTTCTCAGATCTCCCACTTCAACCACAAAAGCCACCTCCACAACTACCGAATTATTATCAGCTCTCTTTGAAACTTGGTTAACCTCTCAAGTCGATCTCTCCTCACCACAACGTCTTCTTCTATTCTAATACCGAACCTTCCCTCAAGGTATATTCCCGGTTCGATGGTCACAACGCTGTTCTCTATGAGCAATTTTTCGTTGGAACTGTTGACCCTTGGTTCTTCGTGGACTTCCAAACCCAGACCATGTCCAAGCCCATGTCCAAAAAATTGACCATAGCCGCTTTGGTTGATTCTATCCCTGGCTACCGCGTCAAGCTGCTTTCCGCTCATCAAAGCGCTGCCTTTTTCGAGCGCAAGTGTTTGAGCCTCGTAGACCGTCTGATAAACCTTCAGGAACTCTTCATCTGGCTTTCCATAGAAGAAAGTTCTTGTTATATCGGCACAATAACCATCAACCTGTGCGCCGAAATCAAAAAGTATCGGTTCATTCTTGCCAAGTCTTCTAGTTGTTGGTCTCCCGTGTGGAAGGGAAGTTCTTGGTCCAGTGATGACAATCGATTCAAAAGCGATTCCATCTGCACCGAGCTTTTTCATGTTGTACTCAAGCTCTGCAGCAATGTCTTGTTCTCGGACATTTTCTTTGACGATTTCCAATGTTTTTTCCAAAGCCATTTCGCTTATTTCAATCGCCTTCCTTATGCTGGATATTTCTTCATCATCCTTAACGGTCCTCAACTCGTTCAGTACAAAATCGATTGGGACAAATTCCGCTTTGATTTTCTCAGAAAATTTTAAGAAAGTGCTGTGACTGATTCTTTGAAATTCCACTCCGATCCTGTTCGGTTTGAACTGATCCACAACAGAAGCAATTGTTCCAACAAAGTCGTTCCCTCTGAATTCAACAAGTTCGAAGTTGGTCTGCGATTTTGCTTGCTCAAAGTATCTCGAATCAGTTACAATGTATTGTTTGTCTTTTCCTATGACAAGGCAGCTGAAGGAACCCGTGAAACCTGAAAGATAATAAGTCGAGGGTTTGCTGGAGCTTTCGACGTTATAAATCAGCACAAGGTCTACCCCGATTCCATCCATTTTTTCGATCAGTTTCTGAGCTCTGTTCACTTTCACACCTCCTTTATTCATTGTACAATAAATTCGATGGAGGTGTGAGCCTTGACAAAATCTCAAATTGTGTTCATCGCAAGGAAGATTGTGGAAATGTTTCCCAATCGCTTTGAAAACAGGGATCCTTTCAAGATTTTGATCTCAACAATCCTCAGTCAGCGGACAAAAGACGAAAACACCGCCGTCGCGTCTGAGAATTTGTTTCGAAGATACCCCACTGTTGAAAGTCTTGCAAAAGCAAGTCCGCAAGAGCTGTACGATTTGATAAAACCTTCGGGGATGTATCGACAGAAGGCGGAGAGAATCATAAAGATTTCAAAGATCATCCTGGAGAAGTACAATGGGAAAGTACCTGCCAAATTAGACGAACTTTTGAAGTTACCAGGAGTTGGGAGAAAAACCGCAAACATAGTGCTCTATCAGGGATTCTTGATACCTGCGATAGCCGTCGACACACACGTACACAGGATATCAAACAGAATTGGTTTTGTCATAACAAAAACACCTGAACAAACCGAACAGGAACTATCAAAGGTTCTCCCAGTAGAATTGTGGGGACCGATAAATGTTTCCATGGTGGAGTTTGGCAAGCTGATTTGCCGGCCAAGAAATCCAAAATGCGAGGAGTGTCCGTTTACCAAAGGGTGCAAGTATTACAAATCACTGAAGAAGTAATCTGCGAGCGTTCGAAAAAGTTATTTTGGCAATTTTTTTGAATTCCTCTGGTCCGAATTTTGATACGAACCTTCTTGCTGCCTGCATGGCTTTTTCTCCACTGCCGGTTGGGATCTGAAAATCATATTTCTCCGAAATGCTCTGTAGATACTTCAAGAATTCGGCTCTTGCAACTATCGATGCACTTGCAACGGCAAAATTTCTTTCACCATCTTTGAACCCGAAAACTCTTCTTCCCGGAAAAGAATGGGTTAAATTCTTGGAGCCAAAATCGTCGAAAACAATTACAAGGGAATCTTCTTTAGTAAGCACTTCGGATATGCACTCAAAGTGAGTTCTTTCAAGTTGATGATTCATTTCTCCCCTCTTCAAAGCCGTCGATTCTATTACATGAACACTGTGTGAACAAATGGAGCAAATATTCTGCGAAAGTTTCAAAACTTTTTCATCACTAAGTGATTTTGAATCCCTTATCCCAAGCTTTGATAACTTGCTGTACTCCTTAACGCCAACGTACACAGCCGCAACAACAACAGGTCCAAATAAATCCCCTTTACCAGCTTCATCTGAGCCAATTGCCGGAAGAATGTATTTTGGATCAGCAATGCTTTGGTTCAATACCCACCTCTGAATCGCTGCATCGACTGTTGGTTCTTCAAAACCACACAGTTTTCGAGCAACGTTCAGCGCCGTTTCTTCTTTCATGTTGGCAAACGACTCAAGCAAAGACAGACTGTCCAGCGGTGTTGAAGTCACACTCTCTATCATTTGAAAAATTTCCTTTGGAACCTTGTTGCTGAGTTGCAGAATCGTCAAAGCGTTTCCATCGTAAATGAGCGTTAATCCAGTCGTTTTGACAATCTCGGCATTACCAAGTGAGTGAATCTCTCCTTGATATCTTGCCACAGCTTGTTTTAACTCTTGCCAAGAAGCGGGATCTATCTTGCGCAGGTTCATTCCAATAGCTTTCAGCAAATCGGCCCTGTATTGTGGTTTGATCTGAGAAGTGTCGATAGAAACCGTGCCGTCTTTTTTCAAGTAAACTCTCAAGTAGCCAGCACCTTTGATTTTGTACTGTATGCCGTTCTGGACTATCTTCTCGTCTTCCACATGAAAGCCTTCAAAACCGTGCAAAATCCTCAAAATTGGCGCACCTCCGTCTTGAAATGAGGCTATCACAGTTCAAAAGAAGTTGGTGGCTTTTTCTACACCTGTATCTGAAAAAAGGAAAAGATGGAACATTCAAATTTCAAGCCAGCTCACAGTTCCTTTGCTCGGTGGTAGGGATGCGACAGGATATGAGTACCAACCTGCTCAAAGAAACTCCCCAAAAGTTGTCCTCTATTTCATCTGAACAATCTGGTTTTTCTCGTTTAGTATGGCAATTCTTGGTCCTTTGTATTCCTCGTCTTCAAAAAGACCGAAGGCCATGACAATTATCCTGTCATTCTTTTCCACCAACCTCGCAGCGGCTCCGTTCAGCGCAATAACACCGCTTCCAGCTTTTCCTTTTATCACGTACGTCTCAAATCTGTTTGCATTTTCAACATCCACAACCAAAACTTCCTCGAACTCTTTCAGATCTACGGCTTTCATCAGATTTTCATCTATTTCGATACTTCCTTCATACTCGATGTTCTTGTCCGTAACCCTTGCCATGTGCAACTTTGACTTGAGCATGAATCTTTTCACGCTATCATCCTCCCGATGCTATTATATCGACATTTTCATCGCTTAAAAATGAATGGTTGATGAAAATTACTCAAAGGTGCTTGACCATTTTGAGAAATTCAAAGCTCTGGTTGCTTATTTTGATCTTTTCCAATCGGTCGGTGCGAAAACCAAACTCGTTGTAAATTTTTATCGCACGGGAATTGTCGCTTTCAACATGCAGAACTACTTTCTTCTTTCCCATGTTTTTTGCCTCTTCGACCACGTGTTCAAGAAGCGCCCGACCGATTCCCATACCCCTGTAATTTGGATCAACGGCAACGTGACTAAGGTACACCTCGTCTTTCCTGTGTTTTGCGAGAACACGGTCGAGTTTCATAAGTTCAAAAATCTTTTTAATCCCTATGTTTTTTGCCACGATGATACCTGTGTTCCAGCGTGCCTTTGAATAGTATTCGTAAGAATAGAAGACCACTGCTCCTGCAACGTCTTCACCCGCCACTGCGAAATTCGTACATTCATAGCTAAAAAGGTTGTTCTTTCGAACAAACAAAGTTGCAAGCAGTTTTTCAACGTCTTCATCGAATGCTGCTTTCAGGAACCTTTCGCCAGTCATCATCACGTATTTGCAAAATTCATCCGTAAAACTTGGTTGTGCCCGAACAATTTTGATTTTCACCGTAACTCACCAATCCTATCCTACATTGCTGCTTGAACATTTTATAATATAATCAAAATGACATTACCTAAGCCAGGAGGTGGACGGTGTGAAACTCAAAACAATTTTGGTGGGACTTCTCATTGTTTCGGCTATCATCTTCGCCCAGAGTAAATGGCCAAGTCAATTGAGATTTGTGTCTGGTCCATCCGGTGGAACATGGTTTGCACTTGGAGGAACAGTTGCAAACATCTGGACACAGGATGTTCTGCAAACCACCAGCGGTACAGGCGGTGGAACAAGCAACATAGTTGTGATCTCAAAGGGTCAAGCAGATGTTGGCTTGACAACATTATCGGTGTTCAACGCTGCTCTTAAAGGCATTGGACCGTTTGCACCAAGCCCAGTCAAGGGAACGGTTTTGTTTGCGAACTTGTACAGGCAGTACGCGTATTTCATAATGAGAAAGGACTTTGCAACAAAGTATGGTGTGAAGAGTTTGAAGGACATAGTGGAGAAGAAACTGCCTATCAGGTTTGCTACACTTGCGCCTGGTACTGCAAGTGAATACGTTATAAGAACGATTTTTGAGGAAGGTTACGGTGTAAACTGGGCAAGCATCAAATCGTGGGGTGGAAGAGTGGAATTTGCGTCCTACAGCGATGGAGCAAACCTGATTGCCGACAACAACATCGATTGTTTTGCCTTTCAGATCAGCCGAGTCGCATCTGTGATAATGGACATCGAAAGTAGAGTTGACGTTGTGATTCTGCCGGTGGACGACGAAGCGATAGAGAAGGTAGCCAAAGTGCTTGGGACAACGAAATTCCTCATCGAACCAGGTATCTACAAGTCTGTCACTGAACCCGTGCAAACCGTTGGGGATTATACCTGCCTTGTCATCAGAGAAGCGTTGCCAGAGGATCTTGTCTACAAACTTGCTGAATCTCTCTGGAAGAGGAAAGAGGAGATAGCTAAAGCGTTTGCGGACATGGCTGAACTTAATCCAAACGAAGCGCTACTCGAAGGAGCAATTGCACATCCTGGAGCAGTCAAATTCTGGAGCTCGGCAAAGTAGGGTTCTCATTCTTCTGCTCTCCTGGTAACCAAAGGTTGCCAGGAGAGATTTTTATGGAGGGACAGCTATGAGATCGCTGAAGGGTTGGGCTTACTACCTAGGATATTTTGCATTGGTGGCTCTTGGCGTTTTTCACTTGTACACGGCTGTATTTGGCACTTTTGAAGCTTACCTGCAGAGAAATGTTCACCTTTTGTTTGCTCTTCCCTTGGTGTTTGTGTACTTTCCGTTCTCCAAGAAAAGTCCAAAAGACAAAGTCCCTTGGTACGATTGGATATTAGTTGTCATATCATCACTTCCTTGTTTGTATGCCGTCTTAAACTACGAGAGGATAATCTACAGGATGGTTCAAGTTGAAATCGTTAGACTTGAAGAGTTGATCTTCGGCGTAATACTGATTGCCACATTGCTTGAGGCAACAAGGAGAGTTGTAGGTCTTGGTTTAACGATCCTGGCTTTGGCTATGATACTGTACATGAACCTCGGACATCTCCTTCCAGGACAGTGGAAAGGGATGTATGTTTCTTTCGACAGAATTATCGAACATCTTTACCTAACCGGTGAAGGGATCTTTTCAACACCTCTTGGCGTGTCTGCAACTTTTGTCATGATCTTTCTCGTTCTTGGAGGTTTTCTTGAAAAAAGCGGTGTTGGGGACTATTTCATGGACCTATCCAAAGCCGTAGCGGGAAGGGCTGCCGGTGGACCTGCGAAGATAGCGGTTATAAGTTCGGGTTTGTTTGGCAGTATATCTGGTTCTGCCGTCGCGAATGTTTATGCAACGGGAACTTTTACCATACCGATGATGAAACAGCTGGGTTTTCAGCCAGCTTTTGCCGGTGCCGTTGAAGCTGTTGCAAGTTCCGGTGGGCAAATAATGCCCCCAGTTATGGGAGCTGGAGCGTTCATCATGGCTTCTTTCTTGGGGATCCCATACAGCAGAATAATCGTCGCAGCTTTTATACCGGCATTGCTTTACTATTTTGGAGCATATGTGATGGTACATTTACGGGCGAAAAAACAGGGACTTAAGGGTTTGACAGATGAGTTGATACCTAAAATTGGAACCGTCATGAAAAGGTTGTACGTTGTTCTACCCATCGTGATACTTGTCGTTATGATTCTTCGG
>FWWL01003935.1_pt1 | contig 26027 bp, 22 predicted proteins | sample 2228331 | NCBI WGS metagenome assembly FWWL01 (sample SAMEA103939775, study PRJEB20133) | metagenome | reverse complement strand
GAGGATTCTGATCTGATAGATTCTAGTTTTGGTTTTATTACGTTGTCAATAAAGATGATTTGTTGTACAACTTTTCGAATCTCTTCTTTCAGTGAGCCATTCTCGTTGTTATTAATGATCTCAACATCAATGGCATCAATTTGTTTCATTATTCTTTCCCGCCGCTGCAGGGCTTCGTTGATTAGATCATAGTTCTCTTGTTCCAACAGAGTTTCTAGAGATTGAGTAAGAATAAGTAGCTCGGTCATCAATTTCAGCTTTTGTCGTAAAAAAAGGTCACTCATGAAAGTGACCCTACTGGATGCTGACTTACACGAACCTTGCGAACTACTTCACTCCATGTTTGCCGGAGATCGATAACCATCCCTAGTACTTCATCAAGTATTTCGGTATCTTTTTTTATATTTGCTTCGATTAATCTTCTATTTATATAATCATATAAACTCATCAGTTGATGAGAGATTTCAATATCCATGTTTAGTGTTACCATTAATTCTTGAATAATATCTTGAGAACGTAGATTGCTCTCGTGGGACTTCTCGACATTTCCATCGATTATCAGCTGCTTCGATTGTCTAATGAATCGTGCAGCGCCATCATAGAGCATTAATGTTAGCTCTCCTGGAGTCGCTGTAGTTACTTGATTCTGTCTATACTGGTTGTGCGGGTTACTTAAAGCCATGTGCTTACCCCCTGATTAATCTTATTACTGTTGTGGTGCCCCACCGAATTGTTGTGCTAGCCATGCACCTTGAGAGTTTAATTGGTTAATCGCCTTTTCCATTGCTGAAAATTGACGCCAGTATCGATCTTCAACTCTAATCAATCTGTTTTCCTCTAAATAAAGAGAGTCATCTATATCTTCAAGGGCTTTCGCAATTAAACTATCATCAGTGTCAACGTTAGGTATTCCTGCTTTTTCGATTAAGCGATCTAAGAAATGATTAGTAACGTCATAGACACGATATCCTATTCCATCCGATTGACTATAAGTTTCATTCGCTGCATTATCAACATTTTTTGTGAAAAAACTCAACACCTGATCTGGTTTATTCGCAATGGCGTCACGAAGTTTAGATTCATCCTTTAAGATCAACTTACCTTTTTGCTCAAATGAGCCTGTCTCTATTCCGATTTCAGCCATTTGATCGATTACATTACTTCCTAAACCTACAACCATGTTGCTCAAGGAACGGCGTAAATCATTTACACCACTAGACATGATCGAGTCGTTCCGTAGTAATCCAGCCTTAGCTTTTTCTTCCCATAATTTAATCTCATCTTCTGACATAACTTCTTTTTGTTCTTCTGTGAGTGGCTGATAATTACGATTACGTTCTTCAACCAATTTATCGTTCACTTCTCCAAGAACTTCATTATATGTATCTATGAAGCTTAAAACACTATCAAAGATTGCATCTGTATCATTGGATATGGTTATTGTCTGTTTGTCCGTTGTGATACCAGAAACGGTATAGGTTATATCTTGAATAGAAAACGTATTAGAAGAAAAAGAAAGCCCTGTTATATCATTATAATCGACATTTGCATTGGTACCTCTGTCCCCACCGATAAGACCAAAGTCGTTCAGAGCTCCCGGCGTTTCGCTTGAGAGATTAACTGTACTTCCTGCTACAGCAGTTAATTTGAGTTGACCTGTTGTTGCATCAAGAGCTGCAGATACACCAGTAGTGCCCGATAATCCATTAATGGAAACCATTACATCATTAATAGTATTGGTTGTTATATAAGCAATAATTTGCCCATTTATATTAATTGAACCATTAGATCCCATTAATTCTGTAGAGGAGCTAAAAGACTTTATACCAATCTCTTCCTGTTGACCACTTACTTTCAACTGATTTCTAATAAAATTCAAGGATGAACCTGTATTCTCTGAAAAATCTACTTTTGAATTGCTTCCTGTAGTAGATGAAGTAAAGAAGATACGATCTAAGTTTTTATCATAGGAAGCTTTAACACCTGTCGATGATGTTTTCTCATTTATTTTCGCAACTAAAACTTCTTTCGTATCTGTACTAGTGGCGGCAATCGTTGTACTCCCTTTTTCACCACTAATCGTAAAAGAAACATCTTCAGCTACAAAAGAGCTCATTTGACCTGTTGTAACGCTTGCTGATGATGCGAGTTCATTTACCTTAAGTGAGTACGTTCCATTTCCAGCGTTTACAGATGCTTTCGCTGTAATATTTGAAGAGCTCGACTGGGAAATCTTTGCAAGAAAAGTACCTTGTTTTCTTATCGTATCAGCAGCATCCCGAAGCTTGATAATAAGCGTGTTCATCTCTCGATACTGATCCCTTTGCCATTCGAGGGTTTGTTGTTTCTGTTTCATCTTATCAATCTTCATTCGTTCTGCTTTCATCAAATCCGCTATAATTGAGTCTGTATCGATCCCCGAAGCTAGTCCTCCAATTCTCATTTAGCTGTCCTCCATTCTTAAGTCATAGTTTTTCATCAACAATTAATCCTGCTAATTCAAACATCTTTTGCACTCTATCAAGAAACTCCTTAGATGGTATTTCTTTAACTATTTCACCTGTCATATCATTAACAACATTTACATAATACTCACCCAATCCTTCGTGTAGTTTGAATTTTAGATGAGTATTTATTGATTTCACTGTCTGATTGAGACCATTGATTGTAGATTCTAATGTTTTTTTTGTTACAGTAGTTTGTTGATTTGTAACCGAGTTGCTTATTATGTTTTTACTTTGAAATGCTAATGTCGACTCAGGGTGTTTAAGTATTGGGTTCAATGATGGTCTAATTGAAGATTGTCCTTCTGCTTTCATTTTTCATCCCTCCGACATGGATCTATATATACATTATCGTAATGTTATGCAGATTTGTTTAGTTTACGGATCAGAAAGCAAAAAAAAGCGGCCACCTGTAAAAGATGACCGCTTTTTAATAAGATTAACGAAGTAATTGAAGAACACCTTGAGGTTGTTGATTTGCTTGCCGTGCATCAATGTCTTTCGATCATTGCGTAGACTATATCTTCACCCTTATTGTCATAAGGAGCTGGGCACTTCGGATTGATAAGCTACCTCAGAGACTTATCTCACCTACGGATTTCATCATCATAGCCATTGCCTTAGATGGTATATCCTAGTCGTTGAACCTTCTCCATCCTTTCAGAACAGGAGCTTGGCTGCTGATTATCTAATCCACCTTCTTTTCAACCTTTCACGCTTATCGTTTCCGATTACGTTGTAGGGAAAGTGGCTCTAAAGAAGTTCCAGCAATTCACCCAGTAATACTCTTATCCGTTACCAGATAAGACGCCCTTTATCAATTACCTAAGTAGCTGTAACACTCCTTGGGGTTGTTGATTTGATTGAGCCAACATTGCTTGTGCTGCTTGTGTAAGGATGTTGTTCTTTGTGAACTGCATCATTTCATTTGCCATATCAACATCTCTGATGCGGCTTTCAGCAGCTGTCAAGTTTTCAGAAGCAGCACCCAGGTTGTTAATTGTGTGCTCTAAACGGTTTTGAACAGCACCTAGTGCAGAACGTTGAGCAGATACTTTTTGAGTAGCTGCATCAATTACTTTTACTGCAATGTTACCTTGAGATTGTGTAGATACTTGAAGGCCTCTGACCCCGAGAGCAGATGCTCCCATATCTTTAACTTCAACTTTCATGTTTTGGTCAGTGTTTGCACCGATTTGGAATGTAGCACGTCCATCGGTTTGTGCGTTAGCTGCTGCAGTCGTTTCAGTGAAGTTTGATAATGCATTTGTTGCTGCAGTTTTAATATTACCGGCAGAATCTTTAACAGTATAAGTTAAACCGTTAACGGCTCCTGTAAAACCAGCTGTAGCAGCAGTAGCAGTTACAGTACCTGCAGCATCAGCAATTGTAAAGCTTCCATCGTCTAAAGCATTGAGGTCAGTAAGAGCAGCAACAGTTACATTAAATGATGTTGTCGTACCATCCTTAACATAAGAAACTGTAACAACATCCCCGGCTACAATGCCTAAGCTGTTGTCATTTGAGTCTTGAAGAGATACTAGTGTTGAAGCGGCTGTAACAGCGAGTCCACCTGATTTCAAGCTAGCGTTGCTATTTACATTAGCAGTATTTGCAGCAACAGCGGAACCCATTGAGCCATCCAACAAGTTTTTAGTGTTGAACTGCGTTGTATTACGAATTCGATCTATTTCTACTGTTAATTGGTTCATCTCTTCTTGAAGATTAGTACGATCTTGAGCAGTGTTTGTATCGTTTGATGACTGTACTGCTAATTCACGCATACGTTGAAGAATACTATGCGTTTCATTTAGGGCACCTTCAGCTGTTTGAATCAATGAGATTCCATCTTGAGCGTTACGAGATGCTTGTTCTAAACCACGGATCTGACCTCTCATTTTTTCGGAAATTGCTAGACCTGCAGCATCATCTCCAGCACGGTTAATACGAAGACCGGAAGATAGTTTTTCTAAAGATTTTCCGGAAGCAACATTGTTGCTGGAAAGTTGGCGGAACGTGTTAAGTGCCGCGATGTTGTGATTAATACGCATTTTATTATTCCTCCTTGAGTTTTAATTCCCCCACGTCCTTGTGAGTGGAATGTTATGTAGATGGATTCATGAACTTTCTCGGCCGATGATAGATCATGGTTTCCATCTTATAACTTTATTATCGGATATTCTTTTTTTGAGTTTAGCTTTTTATGATTATTTTTTTATTCGCTGTAGCATTTCTCCTAGCTGTTTGATTGATTGATCGGTTGAAACGACAGCCGAACGATTTTCTTCTTGAATAGCAAGGTATATTTCTTTTCTATGAATTTCAACATGTTTCGGGGCATCAATGCCGATCTTCACTTGATCACCATCTACGCTGATTATTTTAATTTCAATATCGTTGGCGATGACGATCGACTCATTCGGTTTTCTTGTTAGAACAAGCATCCTGTCACCTAGCCCTTCACTAATTCTTTATTTTCAAAAAGCAATTGCTTAGTCCTATAACGAATGTCATTTATAACCAACTGTTTAGCTTGTTTATTTCGCAAGTTGATGATAATAGGAGCCTGGAGGTTAGTAGTAGAGTCTAATAATGGTTCTTTTATCACGACAATCGTATAAGTTAAAACATCTTCGTTAGAATTGATGGCTAATCGCTCAATGACCGGGGTAGGAATATCAAATTCATAGTTCTGATAGTAAAGAAAAGGATCAACCATCAAAAATACTAGTTCTTTATTTCTTACGGATTGTAAGAAAGAAAATGGGCTATCTACGATAAGGACAAACTGTTTTTCTTCATTAAAACCAGGTATACCATCTTCAAAAAAAATAATATTCTCTTCCTGTACTTCGATTTCACCGAATAAAGATGATTGAACGATCATTAGGCCAACTCCTCATATTTTATAAAAAGGTTCATGACCCTCTTATCGGTCATGAACCTAAATGCTTTCATCTGTGAAAATTCCTATAAAATCTATTTTCAAACTGTTATTCTGTGCGACATAAATATCTACTTTCCCCGGATTGTACGTTACCTCTGGCTTCTTTACTTCTGGATCAATGGTCATACCCCGAACCTTCCAATCGAAATGGAGTTTAGTAGGTTCGTAATGGATCTTTACGCTACCATATTTGGGAATGAAATCGACATTAAATTCACGTGGTTCTTTTACGAAATCATGAATATGAAAATCTGGAATCGGATCACGATCAATATGAATTCTTGCCAACCTATCCCCTTCTTGGGCTCTTCTAGCGATTCCTTCCATGACTGCCTGATATCCAAATTCAGCTTCTTCAGCTGTTGTAACAAAGACACTTTTAAGTTCCATGTCTCTCCAAGCTTGAGATTGATCAATGGTAAGCTTAGATGGTGTTCGCGTTACTTCTAGTAATGCAGGCTCCTGTTTCATATTTATTTCTGCTTTCGGTTGTCTTATTTCATTCATAGCATTATTCGTTTTCATCCCAAGCTTAGCAAATGTTTGCTCAATTCGAATTTGTGGGACTCTCATATGCTTTCACCTATCTTAGAAAGTCAGCTAGACTCGGTCGAATAATACGTGCTCCAGCAGAAAGAGTTGCTTGATATACGGCTTCTGCAGTTTTAAGGTTTGTAATGACTGCAGGAATTTCAGCATCTTCTGCTTTCGATATATACTCTTGGATTTTAATGTTCTCTTGTGTGAGTCGTTCTTTTGCAAGATCGAGTCTATTCTGCTTCGCACCAATGACCGCTCGTTTTTCCTGGAAGACCTCTAGAAATTGATCTATTTTTCCTAAACCAGCACTAACAAGAGCTTGGTCCCCTGATCTTAATGCACTAACGATATTCTGGACAGTGTTAAAAGCATTATCGATTGACCCCGCTGTACCAAACACTTCCTCACCATTTAGGTTAGCATTCACTTCGATTCCAGGTCCAATTTGGAAAGGGATTCCACCTTTATCAACGACATCTGTTGCAGCAGTTGCAATAGAATACGGTTTTGAATTGATATTTTGTCCAGAGAATATGTACTTTCCTGCTAATTGCGCATTTCCGATTTCAACTAACTTCTCGTAGTTTTGTTCAATTTCTGTCGCAATAATATCTAATTCGGTTTGGGCATAGACCCCATTCGACCCTTGAACGGTCAACTCTCGAACACGTTGCATGACATCATTCGCTTGACCCATCATCGTATCTGTATAATCTGTCCAAGAAAGCGCAGACTCCGTACTACGTTGGTACTGATCGTTGTAGTTAAGTTCAGAACGGAATCGCATGGAATACGTCAATCCAACTGGATCGTCAGAGAGACGGTTAATGACACGATTCGTCGTTAACTGCTCCATATATTTGTCAATTCTACGATTGTTTTTACTTAAATCGCTTAACATTCTATTGTTCATCATGTTCTGTGTTACGCGCATTTTATTCACTCCTTTCTATCTTATCTTCCTACTACGCCCATACCGTTAATAATTTTATCCAACATTTCATCCATAACCGTTATTTGACGGGCTGCTGCATTGTATGCGTGTTGGAATTTTACTAGATTCGCCATTTCTTCATCTAAAGAGACTCCACTAACCGACATACGACTATTTTCTAAGTTCTCGACGATAAACGCCAAATTGTCTCTTTCATTATATGCGCGATTTGCTTCAATACCGAGTGAGCTTGTCATGGCACCGTAAAATCCGTCCAATGTTGCCGTAGTTGTAGTAGCTCCTGAACTTAATGTACGGTTGAAAGAGAATTTCTGGTCTTTTAAATTATATAGTATTAAGGCCATTTCTCTGTTTCCATCTATTCCTTCACGATTCGATGCCGCTAACGCATTCTCATCTGCTTGAATTCCAGCACCAACTTCAACATTGAGCGCGGTAAATGTCGCTGAAGCATCATTAGTTTGGAAAAGAGGAAGTCCTGCACCAGATGGGTCCTTTAAGTTCCAACCTAATGCATGAAGACCATTTATCCCTTTAACTAAGAGTTCCGTGTCTGATCCGAGTGTTGCACCTGCAGCATAAGGTGTCGGTGGTGGTCCGTCAGTACCAACTGCTGCGGATGCGAGCTTCGATCCTGCTGGCATCGTAATCTTAATATCACCTTGAACTAACGTATCAATCATGGCATTCAATTCGACAATTTGATCAGCAACTTTATCACGAGATAAAAATAGTCCGTTAATTTCTCCACTTGTTATGTTTATATTTTTAGTTCCAGGTGGTGATTCAGCAACTATTAGAGTAGCGAGAGCCCCATTTACTAAGTCTTGTACCCCCATCTTAATTGTATAAGAGCCGTTAGCTTGCTCAGCAACAGTAATGTTGACTAGTTTAGATAAGTCGTCAACAAGCACGTCTCTTCGGTCTCTTAAATCATTGGCATTGTCTCCGAGAGCTTCTACATTAACTATTTGTTCGTTTAATTTAGCAATTTGATTTGTAAAAGAGTCTGCTTGTGTTACTTTAAGATTGATGCTTTTCGTTAAGTCAGTACTTAAATCTGCTAGCTGTCTACCTTTTAGATTAAAGGTTTCTGACAAATTTTTAATAGAATCAACAACGGTTCTTCTTGCCGCAGAACTGTCAGGATTTGATGCTAACTCATTAAAGCTCCCCCAAAATTCATTGATCATTTTACTAAGGGAACCTTCATCCGCCGGTTCGTTGAATATTCCTTCCAGCTTCTCTAATGTGTTCGCTCGCATATCGTATTCGCCTTTACGTTGGCTTTCGTTCCAATATTGCTGATCTAAGAACCCTTCACGAATACGTCTAATCTCCGTAACTTCTACCCCAGTACCTAGTTGTCCCGGATAAGCACTTCGATATGATCCTGGATAATCAATGGCTAGGGAAGCAGTCGTATCGACCACTTGACGTGTATAACCACGAGTATTTACATTGGCAATGTTATGCCCTGTCGTATTGATCGCAGTTTGTTGAGCGAACAAGCCGCGTTTCGCTACTTCAAGTCCATGAAAGGTTGAACGCATATATTCACTTCCCTTTAATATTAATTATGGTTAACCTCATTACGCTTTATGGTCAAATATTCCTCGACGTTGCTGCTGCTTCCCATGTTGTTGATTGGGATTTCCATATGTTCCTTGATCAGGCTCCGATTCGGTGAAAAGATCCAATGAATGGTTAACGAAGTTCAGCGATTGCTGGAGTAATTCTTGATTTAAATCGTTAGCTTTTTGCAGTTTCAAAATCACATCGGTAAGATTACCTTGTAATTCCTGAAGCTTCTTTTTATCATCAACAGACGGGACTAACTTCACAAGATCGTTCATCGTTACACCTTCGGTGGATATTCCGATGCTTTGAAGGTATTGGGAAACGGCATGAATTCGTTCTACTTCCAGCTTTCCAATCTGACGAACAACTTTCCCTTCTTCCCGAACGACTTCGGAAAGACCGTCAATATTCCCTTTAATAATGGTATCCTTCTTCTTTTCACTTAACTTGTGTAATGAATGGTGTGCTTCGACCAGTTCATTAAACACGTTTGTGATTAGTTCTACATAGGTCAAAGCTCTCACCTCTTATTTCCAATGGTTTAGAAGTTTATCTGCTACAGCTTTCGGATCTGCTGAATAGGTTCCGCTCTCATATCGTTCCTTCAACTCTGCCACTCTGTTATCACGGTCATTATCCGATAAGGCTTGCATCTTCAACGCTTCTGAAGATATTTCTACTTCATCGCGACGATTACCCGCTTTATTCGTATCTTTGTTCTTCATATTATCGTTTAATTTCTGATAGGCACCTAGGCCTATTCGGTTTGGTTCATTGATTCTCACTTCATTCACTCCTTTAAACAAAAATATTTATATTAAAAACAAAAGGCTTCCGACTCTTTTTTATCATTATCGGCAGCCTTTGTCTATTTGTTTAATGGATTCAATTGGTAATTGAATGAGGGAGTAGTATCTCAACTGTTGTGCCTTCGCCTTGCTCGCTCGTAATGTTAATTTCTCCTTTGTGATTTTCAATCACTTTGTAACTAACCATTAAACCACGTCCGGTTCCTTTACAATCCGTTCGGTAAAAGGGTTCTCCTAGCATCTCTACTAGTTCGGGAGGTATGCCACAGCCTTGATCGCTAATCGTTACCTTAATTTTATTCTGTTCTTCTTTCTTTACCTGAACGGTTATGATGCCACCATCTTGCATAGACTCATTGGCGTTTTTTAAAATATGAACGAATGCATGTTTAAGCTGCCTCTCGTCACAATGGATATGCGGTAAGTCGGCTTCAAAATAGGTCTGTATTTGAATATCATCTTCTACAATCTGCTTTTCGAATGAATCAATAATTCCTTCTAATAGTTGTTGTACATCACGGGGCACGTAAATAACTTGCTGTGGTTTCGCGAGTATGAGAAACTCACGAATGATTTCTTCGATTTGATTCAATTCCATTAACATAACATCACTATATTTCGATTGCTGATCACTTGACTGAAGAAGTTGAACAAATCCTTTTAAACTCGTTAACGGATTCAAGACTTCATGAGCAACTCCTGCTGCTAACTCACTTATAACGGAGAGTCGGTCCGATCTACGAATGATTTCCTCTGTCTTCTTCCTTTCCGTTATGTCTCTAGCGATGAGCACGACACTGTTAACCTCACCATTCGATAGAATAACCGGGGCAAACTTCCCTTCGAATTGAACCCAATGTCCGTCTGCATGTCTAAATCTAAAATCCATATTTATAGGTGTTTTCGATAACACCATTCGTTCGAATAGATATCGATTTTCCGCTACATCTTCTGGATGAATATAATCAAAAGTGAGGCTCCCTTCTTGTTCTTCAGGAAGGTATCCTAGCACCAGGACGTGCGAAGGAGAAGAATACATAATTCTACCATACGGATCCATAATGGCGATGATATCGGTCATACTCCCAGTAATTATCCGATATTTCTCTTCGATATCACGAAGCATATGCTCCATTTGTTTTCGTTCGGAAACATCTCTTGAAATGCCTGTTATTCCGACTACTGTCCCTTTCGAATCGCGAATCGGAGAAAGCGAAATACTAACATCGATTAGTCTTCCATCCTTACGCAATCGATGTGTCTCCAAACTTGAATAATGTTCCCCTGTCAACACTTCGGAGCGACGCTCTTTCACCATAGAGAGAAGATAAAAAGGTACAAAAGGTATTTCTTTCCCAACGATCTCTTGAGCGGACCAGCCAAATGTTCTTTCAAATGCCGGATTGACTCGAACGACTTTCCCCGCACTGTCTAGAATGTGAATCGAATCCGATGTATGGTTGATGATGGACTCAAGAAACTGATTTGTTTCCCTTACATCATCTTCCATCCTTTTACGTTCGGTAATATCGACACATGTTGCAATAACCTCAACGACTTTACCCTCAACCTTGACAGGTTTTAAGTTAGCAAGGAACGTAATGTCCTGTAGCGTGCAATCAAAAACAATATTCTCCATGCCGTCCCATGCCATTTCGTAGAAAGCTTTTATTCGTGAAGTGATATGTGGTTGAAACAACTCATCAAGGTCTTTTCCTTTTACAAAATCACTTGAGCAGCCCAGCCGATGGACCAATTCCCCTTCACACATCGTATGAATAAATCGATTTTCTATTTTTTTGAATGTATACGTACAACCATGTTGTTGTCGAACCATATCCGTTATTTTATCCAATTTCCATTTCAAGAAACTAATGAAAGAAATGACACACAATATTAACGAGAGAACGATGAAGTAAATGAAGAATGAGGTATCGCCCATATGCCACTCCTTAAGATGATTAGTTCACTTTAAATTACATCCACTATTCTAATTAGAATTTTCCACAGATATTGCCAAAATCCTGCAAATGATTTCAACAAAAAACCGAAACAAGATATGTTTCGGTTTGCTACATAATAGGTTCTGCTTTAGAGATCATAAGTTCAATTTGTTCAGCTGGTACAGGCTTACTGAAATAATATCCTTGCGTTTCATCACAATTACGATCGATCAGAAACTGAAGTTGTTCATTCGTTTCTACACCTTCAGCTGTAACCTTCAAGCCAAGGTTATGGGCTAGGGCAATGATCGTGGTGACGATGTTGGCATCATTGACATTACTCGTAATTTTATCCATAAAGGACTTGTCGATTTTCAAACGATCGATTGGAAATCGCTGTAGGTGATTAAGAGAACTATACCCCGTTCCAAAGTCATCCATGCTAATTTGAACACCGAGTTTCTTCAATTCATGTAGCATATTAATGGCATGTTCTACATCCATCGTCATACTTTCGGTTATTTCCAAATCAAGATATTGGGGATCTAATTCCGTCTCCTTCAGAATTTGTGCAATCTTATGGATGAGGTTAGATTGTAAAAACTGACGAATGGAGAGATTGACCGATATCGAGAGCGTTTGGAATCCCGCATTATGCCATGCTTTGTTTTGTTTACATGCGGTTCGAAGTACCCATTCTCCAATCGGAACAATTAACCCCGATTCTTCTGCAAGCGGTATGAAATCTGCCGGAGGGATCAGTCCTCTCGAAGGATGATTCCATCTTATGAGCGCTTCCACCCCGATAAGGGAACCTGTCATGATGTCAATCTGCGGCTGATAATGGAGTAGCATCTCATTGTTTTCGATTGCTTTACGAAGGTCATTCTCCAGTTCGATACGATTATGTACTTTTGCCTTCATGTGCGGACTATATATTTGATAATTATTCTTCCCTAGCTCTTTCGTTCGGCTCATTGCAATATGGGCACATTGCGTTAGACTTTCACCATCCATTCCTTCACTCGGATACATCGCAATACCGATGCTTACCGTAAGATGAAACTCATAGCTCTGAACGACTAAAGGATGTTTGAATGCCTCAACAATACGGTTAGCGACCACTTCTGCTTCTGATTCTCCTGTTATATGAGGTAAAAGAAGAAGGAATTCATCACCGACAACTCTGGAAACGATATTCCGTTTCGTCATACATTCCGTGATGCGATCCGCGATTCCCTTCAAAGCGATATCACCGAAGGAGTGACCGAATGACTCATTGATATTTTTAAAACGATCAACATCGACATACATGATCGCTAGTCTGTCCTCGGAATGATTACTTTCAAGTAAGGCATCCGACAAATAATCATGAAATTTCTTGCTGTTAGGAAGACCCGTTAACGTATCGTGAAAAGCCATATGATTAATCTTCTCTTCTGTTTGCTTTCGCTCCGTCACATCAATAACAACACCGTAAAAACGAGTAATATTATTTAAATGGTCTCTAGCAGGTATGACCCGGTCATGCACCCACTTAATTTCCCCGCTTGAATGGATAATTCTATATTCATGTTGAATCGTAATACCAGAAAATACTTTTTGTCGCAGCTTCTTATTAATTGGCAAATCTTCAGGGTGAATGATTTTATCCCAAAGAAAGCCGTCTTCGATAAAATGCTGCTGTGAATACCCGAAAATCTTCTCACATGCAGGTGACATTTGAAGTAGTTTATAGGATGGCATCTCAACAGACCAAATCGCGATGTCTGTTTCTTTAAATACATGGTCTAATTGGCGTTGTGTTTGTTGCCATTCGCGTTCTTCTCGTTTTTTAATTGTAACATCCTTAGCGATGCCTATGAGACCGATGACTTCATCTTTAACGATAATCGGAACCAAGGAAATGTTTAGATCAACATGATGACCGTCTTTATGTACAACGACTGAATCTAAGCTTTGGGCTTGTCCATTAACGGCTTTCTCAACATGGCTTGAGAAGCCTTCTAAATAGTTGGGATCGACACACCCATACAGCGTTCGATGAAGAAGTTCCTTCTTCGCATACCCGCATAGCGATTCTGTGGCTGGATTCACGTTCAGAAATTGCCCTTCCACGTCGGTAACAAATACGGCATCAAGATTGTGTTCAAATAAAGAATGATAGTATTGATTGCAAATTTCCAATCTATCCTCGGCTTTTTTTCGATCATTTACTTGTGCCTTACGTTCTGATTGTTGAATGCGTTGGATCAGCAAAAATAATAGTACCGTTATTATGATAAAAAACACAATAAATATCGTCGTATTTGTCATAAAATCTCCATTTTATGTAATGTACTTACTTTTTGGAATGGTAACCAAATCCTTTATCGTTAGGCGGATTAATTTGGTTTTCATTATGATTTAATGATTTTTGTAAACCTTCACGACATTCTATACAGACTCGACCTACCTTCGTCATCTTCCCACAGCTTTCACAAGGCACGGATAAATTAGGAAAATCGCTAGCTAATAGTCGTCTTTCGAAAATAAATCGTGTAATTTGTCTGACAGAAACTTCCGCTGCTTCACTTAATTCATAAATTGTTAGGTTTTTATTTAGCTTTAATTGTTGGACACAGCGCTTAAACTCTTCTTCGATTTCTTTCACACAAACAGGGCATACATCATAAATACCCGTAACGAACAGTCGCTCACACCGCGGACAATTTTGTAAATTTCCTATCCCCATGTTGAATTATCCCCTTTAATCGGAAATATGTATAACTTTAGTGTATAGTATCAAGTACTAATTTGTATAGTTCTTTATATTCAAATTATACGACAAATGTCAACAAAAATCTTTATCTTGCGATCGTAGCCATGTATACTTTAGCACCCGTTACATCCCTGATAGACTTGGCACACACTTCGCCCGTTGCTCCTGTCGTATAGATGTCATCGATTAGCAGTAACGTCTTATTCTCTAGGTGTGTTGCGATGCTTTCTTTCAATCTTATAGCATCCTGTAATGAATGAAGACGTTCATTTCGACCAAGCTTACTTTGCTTAATCGTATGACTCGTTTTTTCCAACGCATGAAACAATGGCAGCTTCGTTCTTTTGCTTACTTCTAATGCGATAAGCTCAGCTTGGTTAAAGCCACGCTCGTACTGTCTTGATGGATGAATCGGTACGTAAAGAAGACCGTCAAAGCGGACGTTTCTATAATGTTCATGTATAACCTGTTCGATGACTAGGGCCAACGGACGCGCTAATGATTCTCTACCCCTGAACTTGTACACCGTTAATAAATCTTTCGTTACACCCTCGTATTGAAACGCACTTCGGCTCGCTTCTACATATCTATTAGGAATCCGCCTACAGTCGAAACAAATCGAATGTGAATTCCGATCCATTTGTCGACCACATTGATGGCAAATCGGCGCTCTAATCGGTTTCATGTGAGTAGCACAACGTTGGCAGAGCTTTAAACATTTCGTATAAGGACCTAGATTAGGATCATTTTTTCTATTTTCCACTCGGGCACAGTGAATACACGCTTCACCAACAGGAAATAGAAGATTTGCCACTGTTTTAAAGAGAGCCTTCGTTATTGTCAATCGCTTCACACCCCTTACTTTCCTTCCTCTATAAACCCATCCCTCATCGCAATTTGGTTCATTCGTTTGATTTGTTCAATTGCTCGTTTCTGGGCAAGTGTCCGTTCTTCAGCAACGAACCAGACGTTTCCATATGGAAAATCGCTTGACCTTCCTACTCTTCCTGCCATTTGAACGAGCGACGTCTCATTGAATATAGGATGATGAGAGGAAAAGATGAGGCAGTCTGTTCTCGGTACGGTTACGCCACGTTCTAATATCGTCGTCGTGATAAAGATATTGATCTTTCCTTCCCGCAACAATTTCACTTTATCTGTTCTTTCAGGATCATGTGCATGGGTCCCCGCTACAACCCCATATGGATGAAACGTTAACACCCATTCCATGACGAGAGCTACGTCCTCGACCCGGGGTACAAATAGAAATAGTTGTCGATTGCTATCAACGGCTTGTTGAATCTTTTCTGAAAATAGGGGGATAGGTTCAAGCACTCTAATCTTCTTTATGAGTTCCTTAATTTGACAATAGACAGGGACGGGCAGCGGACAGCGATGGTGGCGAGCGGGAATGATGACGTGATCGACATCTCCTCTTTGCGCACGTAGTTGTAATTCTCGTGGAGGTGTGGCACTTAAATACATCCATTTTCCGTTTTGTTTCAGCGCACGTCTAACGGCATAGTGTAACATCACATCTACGGAAAATGGAAAGGCATCGATCTCATCGATGATAATCAGGTCGAACATCTCGTGAAACCTCAGTACTTGATGTGTCGTGGAGACGAACAGTTGACCATCGTTCCTTTTCTCTACACTGTCTCCGTGGAGCGTAACAATCGATACAGTAGGAAATGCTTGTTTGATCCGAGGTGAGAGCTCGAGTACAACGTCTTTACGAGGCGTTGCTATGAGTACCTTTTTTCCTTTCTGGAGTACAGCTTGGATAGCCGGAAATACTATTTCTGTTTTTCCTGCTCCACACACGGCCCACACAAGCATTTCACGTAGTTCGGAATGGTCGATGAAAACCAAACATGCGTCGGCACCTGCTTGTTGCGCTGGTGTGTATTGACCTGTCCATTCCAAGGATACAACGTCTGGATGAGATTTGGCTGCTGCTATTTCGTCGTTAGTGGGAGTAATGGCAGAAGGAAAATGAAACAGTGGTGTACAGGTTTTGCTTCGTCCCATTAGGAGACAATGTTCACACACAAAACATCGTTCCTCACATCTAAAGCATGAGGATTCTTTAAACTTAATCTTGTCTTGACAACCACAACGGTTGCACCGTATCGGCTCATTTCGGTCGTTTAATTCTATTCCCGGTACACGCTTAACTTGATCCACTAAATAAAGCAATTGAAGTAGACTTGATACTTTCATCAGTCCATTCTCTTTATCCACAGCATTATCCCCAAGTGCTTTTATTCTTTCCACAACCTCATCGAAAAGCAAAGATCGACCTTTCCACAGAAAAGTGAAGTTATCCACAATTATTTGGGGATAACCATATTTTTCATGTGGATAAGTATCTATAAATCTGTCTCCGTCCCTACGATGGATAGTAGGCTCCCTTAACAAGGCTTCTCTCATAATCGTGCTCTTCTGCTTTGCTGCATAGTGAATACATTGGTCAACCGTGAGCGGTTGTAAGACTCCGTACCACGTCCGTATCCCTTCATTCATCCATCTCGAAAGGGTGTCTTTTATCAACTCTGCACGAGCTAAACCGACAAAACGCGTCCAAACCATCAATGTGCAGGTTGGGTCGCGTCTCAGCCAGTATTCGCTATCGAGAGATATTTGGAAGGTAATATTGAAACGCAGTGATGTTTTTTCGCCTTCTACACTATAAACGATATATTTCACTGCGTTTCCTCTCTTTCAACTATTTGCTATTTCTATACTGCTTGGAATCCTCAACCCGTCTCATATACAGAGACGCGGTTTCTCCCTCCTTGTTTAGAGCCTATATACATCGCGCGGTCGGCATGGCGAACTAAGCTCATAGCACAATCAGCATGTTCTGGATAGGTCGTTACACCGACACTAACGGTAACTTGTTGAATCACTTCTCCTTTACCGTCTATACTATGGCACAAACGGAATGGTGATCGCTGAATCTCGTTACGAATTCGCTCAGCAATCGATTGAGCCGTCTCTACATCAGTATCTGGTAAAATGACGGTAAATTCCTCTCCACCGTACCTCGCAACAACATCTTGTTTTCGTACATTCTGTTCCAATATTCTCGCAATGTGCTGCAGAATTTCATTTCCGGCTAAATGTCCGTGCCGATCATTGACTTGCTTGAAATAGTCGATGTCCATAATAATTAAACTCATCTTTCCCTGTGCTACTTCACATTGTTTCATCATCTGATGGAGCATATAATCGAACGTACGATAATTATACAATCCTGTAAGCTCATCTTTTTTGCTGCGACGTTCAGTTAATTCGAAACGCTTTGCATTTTGAATGGCTACAGCAGCTTGGCTAGCCAAAATACGAACAACGTTCATGTCTCTTTTATTAAAGCAATTCTTCTGTTTAGACGTTATCGTTAGAACACCAATCGATTGATCGTGCCAAACCATCGAAACGCTTATGAGTGATGACGTTTCGATCGGTTCACCTAAAAGAACACCCTCTGCCATAAGGATTTCCTCTTTGTAACATTCATCCTCACCAAGCTTTTTCTCATTCAGTCTAACTTCATTATTAAAGGCAAGAAGCGTCTCTAGTTTGCCGGTTTCCTCCTGTTTAACGTGGATAAAACACTGATCATAATCGACCATTTCGTCCAAGGCATTTTGGAAAGATTGAAGCGTGTTGTTAATATCCAATTCCGATGTGAACGCTGCGGAAATACGGCTCAATATCTTCAATTGTTGGTTAGTTTCATATAAATCGTTATATACCTTAAGTAAATAACAAAGAGCAAAGATAGGAATGGAAACGAATATCATCCCCTTTATTCCCATTAAATCTTGAACAATATACAATAAGACTCCGAGTGGCAAGGCAATTAAGCTGGAGTAGAAATCCCACTTGATGTTATTCCATTGTTTCAAATGATGACGCCCGTCAATAAAATATAAAAAAATATGTAATAAAAGATGATTAATCGCAAAATAGACGATCGCATAGCAAAGAATCGCCCAAAGACTACTAAACTCATTGTATTGAAACGGCTTGTCCCCCTGTATGATAGCGTAAACGCCTGCAGCACCAAGTGACATCCACAAAAACATCCCTAACGTGATTAGCACGCGGTAAAGCTTTCTTCTAGGATTATCCATAAATGAAATAATGACGCCCGTGCTCTGCAATAAAAGGAGTTCTGCAGAAACACCGTACGCTAAAAATACAGCAATCGTAATCGCTGAAGAAAGGGAGATAACGACCCCCTTCACTTGCAATGTAAACCTTTCAATTAAAATAATCATCAGAAAAAATAACGCTAGAAATATATAATCTTGTTGTTTGATATTAGGAGGATACAGTTCTAATACATACAAGGCAACGGGTAAAGATAGCAAATACATGATAGCCGCGTAGACTGTTTTTCTTATATGACCCATAATTCATCCCCCCAAGTAACCATTATATATGAAATTATAAGAATATTCATGCTTAAATTGGAAAAAATGTAATAAATTTTTTTTTGTGAATATCCAAAAGACTTGCAAGCTTTCCTGCAAGTCTTTATATGGATCGATTCATGAATCACTATGCGTTGCTAGACAGCGTATCTACGACTTCATCTTGACGTCGTAAATCCATAATGACGAGCCGATTATGTTCTTCATTAAGTATTTCGACGCGTTGTTGTACAGTCTGATCAATTTCATAAATATCCGTTTGAATAAGATTTACGTTCATATATCCTCTTTGAAGTCGAGCAATGATCGGTAACGTATCGTCTGTTGAGCCTCCGTCGACAATCGTAAAGAGGTAAGAACGTCCTTCCAACCATGACCACATGAGAATAGAGCGTAATGTCCATTCAATCGAATGCTGACTATTATAGGAAAGCAAGATAACATGAACTTCCCGTGGAGTAATCCGGATCCAATTCCATTTCCTGAGTAATAAGAGCAGGAGACACGTAACACCGTACGCCGCCAGTCCCCAAAGGCACCACTGCAATATCATAGCGACCGCCCTCCTTCGTATGTACCCTATCCTATGCGATTTGGTTGAAGGGGGTGCTATTCAAAACTTATCATTGAACGATTAGGCTTCTATCCAGCCATATTTAATTCCGAGAACGACCGCTTGGGTACGGTCTTGTACTTTGAGTTTAAACAACATGTTACTGACATGATTCTTAACTGTTTTTTCACTAATATAAAGGTGTTCACCAATCGATCGATTGCTCATTCCCATCGACATCAGCTTCAAAACCTCATATTCACGCTCGGTTATGACACTGTGCCAATCTGACGATCGTTTCCCGTACACTTCTTCTAAATGGACTTCGCGAAGCATCGTATTGCGTTTCAGATTAACCTCGTAATTACTTAACCTCCGAAGTTCATCGACAAGTTTACCGGTCACGTGGGGATGAATATAACGATGTCCTATGTACACGGAACGAATAGCTTCTATTAAGTGAGCCGCTTCCATATCCTTTAACAAGTAACCCGCGGCACCATTACGAAGAGTCTGGAAAACGTAGTTTTCATCATCATGGATGGAGAGGAATATGATCTTCATATTCGGTTCTCTTTCATGAAGTAGGGTCGCTGCTTCAACACCGTTCATGTGTGGCATGTTAATATCCATTATAACGATGTCTGGCGAAAGTCGTTGTGCTGCCTCTACTACTTCCGTACCATCTCCACATTCTCCGACAATGCAAATATCTTCTTCTAATGAAATGATGCGCCCTAGTCCCTCTCGGAATAACGCATGGTCATCTACCAACATCACTCGAATCATGACAGCATCCCCTCTCTAATCGGTATCGTCAACATAATCTTCGTCCCGCCCCCGAGTTTTGAGTCAATATCCATCTTTCCTTCCAACCATTCGACTCGTTCCTGCATTCCAAGGATACCAAAGCTTTCATTTGTATATTTGGAATTGTTCTTTAATGGCCACTCGAAACCGACGCCGTCATCAGAAATGATAAGAAAAATGGAACGTAACCTGAATTCTATCTTCACGTGAACAAGTTTCGCCCGAGCATGTTTCTGTACGTTCGCTAATGCCTCTTGGAAAAGCCGAAACAAGGCGACTTCCAATGCATTCGGAAGCCTAGCTTCTTTTCCGAAGGAGATTAGTTCTGTTACAATTCCTGTTCGTTTCATAAACTGCTCGATATATTTACGTAGTGTAGGGACGAGACCTAGATCATCAAGTACCATTGGCCTTAAATCGAAAATAATTTTCCGTACTTCTGTTAAACTATCTCGTAGCATTTCTTTAACATCCTTCAGTTCTTGATTCGCCTTCACCATCTCTTCTTTTTGAAGCAATCGCTCTACCATTTCTGTTCGAATAATACCGTTAGCGATCGACTGAGCTGGTCCGTCATGAATCTCTCTTGCGACACGTTTCCGTTCTTCCTCTTGCGCTTGGATCAATTGGAGTCCCAGTTTTTGTTTCGATTGAGCTGATTCTAGTACGGCTCCTACTTTCGATAGATTACCCGCTAAGTAATCCAAAGAAACGCCTAGTTGTGATAGCAGAGTCTCTGCACGTTCTAACGTTTTTTGGAGCGTTCTTAGGCGAAGATGTAAATCGTCACGCTTTTCACGAAGGTTGAGTTCCTTTTGTCTTTCCATATGGAGTTGAATTTGCTGTTCGTTCGCCACTTCGTAAGCGTTTCGAATATCATCCTCAGTATACGTCTTGAAATTACGACTCACTTCAGCTAGACGGTGACGACTCTGGCGAGAAGTACCTTCTAATAGATCGACTTTTTTAATCGTCGCGTCAACTTCCTGAACGACTTTACTTATCTCTTGTTTCACTTTCTCTGCTTCCTGTCTCGTACTCTCGGAAATCTCAAAAATTTGTTCCTTAGAGGAAGCGACAGCTTGTACGATATTTTGAATGACTTTATCCAGCAACGCAAAATTCATCTCAGATTCTGCCATTAGCCCTCTCCCCTGTCGATACACTCTACTAACTATTTAAACGTTTTGTGAACAATTCCTCCTTCACTCACAAAAGTGAAACTTTTATATGGAAAACTCCGTCTATTAGAGTGGGTAGTAGACATTGACTGTTTTCCTCTTAACCTCTATTGTATATAGAGCAAATTAAAACACGAATGAATGGGCTTACGAACGAGAAAGGATCGAATATGATACGTAAATTACTGGCCGCTGTGGTCGCTATTATTTTTATTATTCTTATTTACTATTTTTCCGTTGCGGATAACGTCAACGATATTAATTTAAACAAACCAATAATAACTGAGGTTGACGTCATCGTCATCGGGTCTGACCCTGAAGGAATTGCTGCGGCGATTAGCGCTTCTCGTAACGGCTTGAATACTCTACTGATTGACACCCGCCCCGAGGTGGGAGGACTGTTTACACGTGGTTGGTTAAACTCGTTGGATATGATCAGAGACCCAAATGGCGAAATAGTAAACAAAGGGATTTTTATGGAATGGTTTAAAAAGATTGAAGGAGATTCATTCCAAATTGAAACATCCAAGGAAGCATTTGAGGACTTACTCTACCGTGAACGCAACCTTGCGATTCTACTTGATGTCGAAGAAATGCATCCAGAAATGGTAGAAGGGCAGGACGGAATGGTTGCGGGAATTCGCGTCGTGAAGGATGGAAAGGAAACGCTATATAAAGCGAAGACGTTCATTGATGCTACACAAAACGCAGATATCGCTTATGAGGCAGGTGTGGAATTCACTGTCGGGCAGGAGGATTATCTCGGTAGTTCTCGCAACATGGCTTCTACTCTCGTCTTTGAAATTAAGAATATTGACTGGAGTAAGATCAAGAAATATTTGAAAAACGATGGTAATGCTGACTCGGATGCGAATGAAGTAAGTGCGTACGGGTATAATCAAATGTTTGACTATATTCCAAAGGATCCTGATGTTGATATTCGTGGATTGAATATCGGTCGTATATCAGATGACGCGATTTTAATTAACGCGTTATATGTGTTTGGTATTGATGGCCTTGATCCTTCTTCTTATGGGATTGGGCGAGAAAAGGCAAAGGCTGAGCTAGAACATATTTTACCGTTCATACGAGAGCATTTACCTGGATTTGAAAATGCAGAGTTAGGTCGCTTGGCACCTGAATGGTATATAAGGGAAACCCGTCATATGAAGGGGCTTTATCGATTGACGCTAAACGATGTGTTAGGGAACAAGGATTTTGAAGACCGAATTGGTTTCGGCTCCTATCCTGTTGATATTCAGGCTTTTTCACCGACAGAGTTAGGGTACGTTGTCGGAAAACCGATTCAATATGCGGTTCCTTTCCGTTCGATCGTTCCTGAAAAAATGGATAATTTACTCGTCGTCGGTCGTGCAGCAAGCTTCGATTCCCTCGCTCACGGTTCAGCTCGAGTCGTGCCGGTCGGAATGGCGACTGGTCAAGCAGCAGGGGTAGCCTCGGCGCTCGCGATAGAGGGAGAGTTGTCTTTCAGGGAGATTGCGGAAACTCCTGCTGCGATACGGGTGATTCAGCAGAAGTTAATTAAGCAGGGAGTGGAATTGGAGGCTTTTGATTATCCAGAGGAGCTCCAGAGTCATTGGGCATATGAAGGAACAGCTTATATTCGCTCGCTTGGCATGATTTCGGCTGGGTATAAAAACGACTACAATCTCGATCAGAAGCTGAAGGAAAAAGAGTTCTACGGTATTCTGTATAATGCGGTGCGTAGATCGCAGGTTAATCCGGAATTTCCGTATGCTGAGATTTCGGGTGAGTTGATTACGAAGGAGCAGATGGCGAAGTTACTTGTGGATGCATTTGAGGTGCCCGTTAACGAGTCGAAACCTGTTTACCAGCATCTAATGCAAAGCTTTTCTTTCTCGGAAGAAACGATTAGGCATTTAGAAGAGTCTGCAGAGGTATCGCGGGCTGTGGCGTATTCGTTGATTAGTGAGATGATTAAAAGCATTGGAGTAAATTAAGGACGTTAGTGCCTTTCGAGAGTACGGTATCGATTTCGCTTGCCTTTTCCTTTCCCTACTAGGGGGTTAAATAGTCCGCTACGTTCTTTTTTTCAATCGCTGACAAAAAAACATCTGGGTATTTCGGGGCGGGAGACTCGTTTTTGTCAAAGCGTGCTTATGAAAAAAAGATCTCCGCTCGGTTGGGAAATCCGGTCTGCGCGAGAAACGATATCCGATACTTCGAAGATAAGAATGTTAAGAGCGCTTGCATCATAGTGCTCTTTTTTATGTTAAAATGTGTTGGGTATTATTAAAACATAGGTAAAAATGAGAGAGGATATAAGATGAAATATAAACTTCTTCTAGCTGTATTTGTAGCTGTAGCTATTATTGGAACAAGCGTATACTTTTTTATGGACAATCTGGAGAAAACGGACTTTAATGACTCCGTAGCGATTAAGAATCCAGCCAAGAGTAATATGAATAACATTGATGTCATTGTCACCGGTAGTGACCCCGAGGGGATTGCTGCGGCGGTAAGTGCGGCGAGAAACGGGCTTAAGACGTTATTGATCGATACGAGGCCTGAGGTGGGTGGATTGATGACTCGTGGATGGTTAAACTCGTTGGATATGAATTATGATCCAAATGGAAAGGTTCTTAATGAAGGGATTTTCTTGGAATGGTATAAGCAGATCGAAGGCGATTCTTTCCGAATTGAGACGGCGCAAAAAGCGTTTGAGAACCTCGTAAATAAAGAATTCAATTTGTCTGTCTTGTTGAATGTAGAAAGAATGGAACCGATTATGGATGAAAGGAATTCGAATAAGGTAAAGGGCACTCGTGTTGTGAAGGACGGTAAAGAGACGGTGTATGAGGCGGATCATTTCATCGATGCTACTCAAAATGCGGATGTTGCTTATGCATCAGGAATTGAGTTTACTGTAGGTCAAGAAGATTATTTGGGTTCTTCACGGTACATGGCTTCGACGGTAGTTTTTGAAGTGAAGAAAGTTGATTGGGGAGTAATTAAGCGTCATCTCAATGAAGATGATGATCCACACTCTGGGGCGAATGATCAGAGTGCTTGGGGTTACAAGGAAATGTACAATTACAAACCGAAGGATCAGGACATCGGAATGCGTGGGTTGAATATTGGTCGCCAGACGGAGGACAGTATTTTAATCAATGCTTTGTATGTTTTCAATGTGGACCCGTTTGATCCTTCTTCGATTAAGACAGGTCAGGAAAAGGCTCGTAACGAGCTTGAACACATTGTTGCCTATATGAGAGAGCACCTCGTTGGGTTTGAAAACGCGGAACTAGGTCAAATCGCACCTGAGTTGTATATTCGTGAGACTCGGCATATGAAGGGTCTGTATCGCCTTAACATCAATGATGTATTAGGAAACCGAGATTTTGAAGATCGAATTGGATTTGGTTCTTATCCTGTCGATATTCAATCGTTATCCCAGACGGAGCGGGGTTATGTTGTTGGGGTACCTGATCAGTACGCGGTTCCGTATCGTTCGATCGTCCCTGAGAGTGTAGAGAATATGCTTGTTGTTGGGCGTTCGGCTAGCTTCGACTCTTTAGCTCACGGGTCTGCACGGGTCATACCAGTGGGGATGGCAACGGGACAAGCAGCTGGAGTGGCAGCTGCAATCGCGAGAACTGAGGATGTAACGTTCCAGCAGATCGCTGAAGACAAGGCTTTGGTTAAATCTATGCAAGCAACGTTAGTTAAACAAGGGATGAAATTAGATTCCTTCGATTATGCTGAGGAAGTTTCGAAGCATTGGGCGTATGAGGGAATTAAGTATTTGCGCTCATTTGCTATTGTGTATGGAGGGTATGACAACAACTATAACTTGGAAAAGCCATTGAAGGAGACGGAGTTTTATTCGATGCTATATCGATATACTCATGCGATAGACAATGATTCAGATTTCCCACAGCCAGGGGTATTGTCGGAGGAACCGATCATGAAGGAACAGATGGCACGGCATCTTGTTGATGCGTTTGAGATTTCGGTAGATCAGTCGAAGTCGCATTATGGGCAACTTAGTGGGTTGTTGTCGGAGGAGACTTTGGCCAGGATTGAAGCAAGTGATGAGGTTAATCGGGGGATTATGAGTATGGTTGTTTATGAGTTGGCGAAAGAGAAGTGAAATCTTTAAACCCTCGTTTTGTTCAAAGCGTGCTCATGAAAAAAAGATCTCCGCTTGGTAGGGAAATACGGTCTGCGTGAGAAACGGAGAAACGATATCCGATACTTCGAAGTAGAAAATAATAATTAATACCTTCAAAAAGGGCAATGACCTGTGGTCATCGCCCTTTGTTTACCAGCTGATCCAGTATCGATTAGAACCTTATTTAAGGAGAGATGATTGTTGTCTTTTTGTTCGTTAAAAATAAAGTTCTAGACTTGAGTTGTTGATTCTACGCAGTTCTTGTATAAGAAAATCACCAGTCTTGGGAAAATCAGTTTTAGATTGACCCAATAAATGAAACAGCGGCTATCTAAGACCTAAAAAATAAAGTCTTAGACTGCCGCTGTTTTAATTCGACTAACGTTTCCCGTTTAGCTAATATATAACTTTCACTCCGCATTTTCCATTTGTTGGGCAAGTTGCGCTTCATGTCACTTTTGCTGGTTCTACCCCTTTTCGGGCCTCCAACCGGATTCAAATCGATGTCGCGTGTGGCGTGGGACGACGTGCACCCGTGTGAGCGTATTCCACCTGACTCCGATTAGCGTAGCGACTTGAATGCCGCGCGGAGTTCTGCAGTGAAAAGCTCTGGCTGCTCCCACGCCGCAAAGTGTCCGCCTTTGTCGAGCTTGTTATAATAGATGAGTTTGGGATACGCCTTCTTCGTCCAACTCTTCGGGGCCTGATAGAGCTCATCAGGAAAGACGCTTACGGCTACCGGGATAGATACGCCTTTGACGTCGAAGAAGGAGTACTTGTTCTCCCAGTAGAGACGAGCCGCAGAAATCGCTGTGTTCGTCAGCCAGTAGAGTGTGATG
>FWWL01003934.1_pt1 | contig 26038 bp, 26 predicted proteins | sample 2228331 | NCBI WGS metagenome assembly FWWL01 (sample SAMEA103939775, study PRJEB20133) | metagenome | reverse complement strand
AATGAGCTGTTTCAATAACACTGAAAGTATAGAAAGAATAGTATTTGCAGTAATAAGTCACTTAAATGAAAAATGGGGGAGAACACCTATTCATGAATTTACACATAAATCTTGACATTACCCCAATAATTGGTATAGAAATTTGACAATAGAGTATTTTTGTCGTCATTGCGAGCATCCCGACAGTTTTTTTCCTTCATTGCGAGCCTCACCGAAGGTGAGGCGTGGCAATCCCGTTCCTTTATGTCCCATCCAGTCATTGCGAGGCATCCGAAGGATGCCGAAGCAATCTCTGAAATTGCCACGCTATTGCTCGCAACAGGGTGGGCTCGCAGTGATGAGTGTCTATCTCTATTTTTGCGAAAGCCGAAGCATAAAAAGAAGCTATATATAATGAAAATTTGCTATAATAAAATTTTGTTACACGATGATTAATTTAGGAGGAAAGATGTTTAAGGATAAATACTGCGCACAGGTTAGTGAGCAAGATATTGGTAAGACATTAAAGCTTTGCGGATGGGTTTTTAGAAGAAGGGATCATGGTGGTCTTATTTTTATTGATTTAAGAGACAGAAGCGGAGTCTTGCAGGTTGTCTTCAGCCCTGAAATATCAAAACAAACCCATGAGCTTGCTCATGATTTAAGGAGTGAGTATGTTATTGGTGTAAAAGGAGTGCTCAAAAAAAGACCTGAAGGAACAGAAAATCCTGAATTAAAGACAGGCAATGTTGAGCTATGGGCTGAAGAGCTTGAAATATACAGCACATCCAAAGCGTTACCTTTTCAGCTTGATGAAACTGAACAGGTCAGCGAGCTTTTAAGATTGAAATACCGCTATCTTGACCTTCGTCGGGCAGAAATGCAGAGAAATTTTATTATTAGGCATCAGGTTAATATGGCTGTAAGAAAGTTCTTGGACAGAGAAGGTTTTATTGAATTTGAAACACCAATGCTCACAAAATCAACTCCTGAAGGCGCAAGAGATTTTCTTGTTCCAAGCAGGCTTAATCCCGGAACATTTTATGCACTGCCACAGTCGCCTCAGCTTTTTAAACAGATTCTTATGGTGTCAGGAATTGACAAATATTTTCAGATTACTCGTTGCTTTAGAGATGAAGATTTAAGGGCAGACAGACAGCCTGAGTTTACTCAGATTGACCTTGAAATGTCTTTTGTAACTGCCGATGATATAATGATGCTAATTGAGAAAATGTTATTTTATATCTTTAAAGAAGTTCTTTCAGTTGAACTCCCAATACCCTTCCCTCGCCTATCCTTTGAAGAAGCAATGAATAAATACGGCTCTGATAAGCCTGACCTAAGATTTGGGCTTGAAATAAAGGATGTAAGCGAGCTTGTAAAAAACTCGCAGTTCAAGATTTTTCTTGATACTTTAAACAAAGGAGGAGTCGTAAAGGCTATCGCTGGAAAAGGTTTTGCCGCAATGACAAGGGGTGAGATAGACAAATTAACCCAGAAAGCCCAATCCCTTGGAGCAAAGGGACTTGCATGGATCAAATTTAAGGACGAGTTTGAATCACCAATTGTAAAGTTTTTCCCAAAGCAGATTCTTGAAGAAATAGCCCAACAAGTTGAGGCTGAAAATGGAGACATGATACTTTTCATAGCAGATAAAAAAGAAATTGCCAACACTATTCTTGGAAGGCTTAGGCTTGATATAGCAGAGATGGCAAACATTGAAAGAAAGGGATTTTCCTTTGCATGGATTTTAGACTTTCCACTGTTTGAGTGGGACGAAGACGAGAAAAGATTTGTAAGCATGCATCATCCATTTACAAGTCCTCAGGATGAATATCTTGATGAGCTTCTTAAGATTTCTGCTGATGCTTTTAAGGATCCTGAAAGTCCATTAAAAGATATGAAAGCAAAAGCCTATGATATTGTCCTCAACGGTTATGAACTTGGTGGAGGAAGTATAAGAATTCATAAATCGGATGTGCAGGAGCAGATTTTCAGGGTGCTTGGAATTTCAGAGGAGGAAGTAAAAAAGAGATTTGGCTTCTTTGTTGAGGCTTTAAAATATGGAGCTCCGCCTCATGGAGGTATAGCTTTAGGTTTGGACAGACTTGTAATGCTTATGACAGGAGCAGATTCTCTTAGGGATGTCATAGCATTTCCGAAAACCCAGAAAGCTTTCTGTCCTTTAACTGAAGCACCTTCTGAGGTAGATGCCAAACAACTAAAGGAGCTCAACATAAAATTGGACATTTAGTGTATAATTAAAAAATGCCACAAAAAATTAGCATTGATAGAGCAAAGCCTGGAATGAAAGTTGTAAAAGATGTTGTTAATGAGGCAGGTATGGTTGTTTTGCCTGCAGGAAAGGAATTGACAGAGTCCCTAATCAACAGGCTGTCTTCAATGGATATAGATTATATCTATGTGGAAGGAGAGAAACAATTGCCTCCTAAGGATAAGGTCTTTGAAGATATTGAAAAAAAATTTAAAAGAGCAGATGACTCATACTCTCTACTAATAAAAAAGGCAATAAAAAATCATTTTGAGGAACTATACAAATGAATTCGCAGGAAGTAATTGCAAGAATTGATAAAATAGACAATTTGCCCACAATCCCTTCAATTTTAAGAAAAATCTTGACTTTATTGGAAGATCCGGGAGTTTCATTAAAAAAAATCACTGATTTTGTATCTTCTGACCCAGCCCTGACCTCAAGAATTTTAAAAATGGTGAACTCGCCTGTCTACGGATTTCCGGGAAGAATCTCTTCTGTAAGTCATGCAATGGTAATTCTTGGTTTAAATGTTGTAAAAGGTCTGCTTTTAGGTGTTTCAGTTTTTGAGATTATGAAGAAAAACATGGTAGGGCTTTGGGAACACTCCCTTGCAACCGCCACTTTTGCAAGAATAATAGCAAACAAACAAGAGCTTCCCTCACCTGAGGAAGTCTCAATTGCAGGGCTTTTGCATGATTTGGGGAAGGTAATTTTGATAATTGCTTACAAGGACGATTATCTAAAATTAATTGACTCTGTTCAAAGCAATGAAAAATTTCTTTTTGAACTTGAAAGAGACTATTTCGGAATAACCCACGCAGAAGTTGGAGGAATAATAGGAAAAAAATGGAATTTTCCATTGAAACTTACTGAGCCTATCATGTATCATCACAGACCTCAGTTAAGCGATAAGTATATTGTAGAATCAGCAATTGTTCACATATCAAATATACTTGCCCTTGCAAGGGGAATAGGATATTCAGCAGAAATTTATGTTCCTCAAGTCCATCCAAGTGCTTGGGATATTTTAGGATTAAATTATGATAAAATTCGGGAAATCCTGAAAGAAGCCGAAGAGCCACTTAGTAATTTGGAGGAAATCTTTTCTATTGATGAGTAAAAAGATTATTGCGATTGTCTCTTCTCCTGAAATAAGAAAAATAATCATGAAAGCTTCCTTACCTTATGAGCTATATTTCGTTGACATAAAAGAAGCTGTTGAAATGCTCTATGAGGAAATTCCAGACCTTATAATTATTGAAGGCCTAAAAGACCCTCTCAGTGAGCTATTTATTATTAATAGTCTGAAAAGTGATCCCCTTTTTGTATCAACAAATGTCATAGCAATTGTTTCTTCAGATTTTTATACTACTGAGTGGCATAAATTTCTCATTGATGATTACATACGATTTGACTGTCTTGAAAAGGACCTTCCAATGAGAATAATATTGTCCTTTGAAAGAACTGAAAGAGTTATTGCAACAAATCCTCTCACAAAGCTTCCGGGAAATCTTGTTATTCAAAGGGAAATCCAAAAGAGACTTGACAGAGGTGATATTTTTGCACTTGCCTATGCAGATTTGGATAATTTTAAACCATTCAATGACAAATATGGATTTTCTCGGGGTGACGATGTAATTAAAATGCTTGGAAGAGTTATTTTAAATATTGTAAGAACAGAGCAACCATCAGATAGCTTTGTAGGGCACATTGGTGGAGATGATTTTGTATACATAATGACTCCTGATAAGATTGAAGAGACAACGCAAAAAATCGTAGATATATTCAATAATTTAGTAAAAAATTTTTACGATGAAGAGGATATTCGGAGAGATTATATAGAGTCAATAGATAGAGAAGGTAACAAGAAAATTTATCCATTAATGAGCGTATCTGTAGGAATTACTTCAAATCAATACAGAATTTTCAACCATTTCAGTGAAATGGCTGAAACAGCATCTGTGATGAAATCCATCGCAAAAAAACAAAAAGAAAAAAGATATGCAATAGACAGAAGAAAAGGTTAGGAAAGAAGCATTAACAACTCGTTTGTTCTTTCCTCAAGTTTTTTTAACTGCTGTTTTGTAATCTCATACTCATTTTTAACTTCATGCAATTCGTCGGAAATATAAAGACAAGCAAGAATGGCTGCCCTGAGCGGAGGCATAGAAGGATTCTGTTCATGAACTTTTCGCAGCTTTTCATCTACATAGGCAGCCAGTTGCTGAATATGCTCAGGTGGCTTTTCTCCTCTAATTGTATATTTTTGACCAAGTATGTAAACTTCTGTTTTATACATTTCCTTCCATGTCAAGCTCTTTGAGAAGTTCTTCTATTTGCCTTTTGATAGTTTCTCTTTCATTCAATAGATTTTCAATTTCCTGATTTTTATTTTTTAATTCCATTTCAAGAGAATTTACTCTCTTTTGAAGTTCTTCCTTTTCTTGTTTTAAAATCTTGATTTTTTCAATAGCGGATACAATTTTTTGCTCAATCATAGCCTACCTCCTCTGATTTTTATAATTGATTCCATTTTGTCAGTTGTTAATGCTTTATTTTTTCTTAAATATTCAAAATAAGAAGTAAGAACTCTCTGAACATATTTTTTCGTCTCATTATAGGGAATATCTTCAATAAATTCATCCAAAGTCTCATAATTGTTATTTTTAATCCAAGACCAAACTACCTTTTCCCCTGCATTATAAGCAGCTATAGCAAAAACAATATTGCCAAATTCATCTATAAGATTTTTAAGATATGAACTACCTATCAGAATATTCTTTTCAGGGCTAAAAATCTCAGAATCATTTTTTATGACTATTCCAAGTTTTCTACCTTCCCTTCGTGCAGTATTTGGCATCAGTTGCATGAGTCCCAATGCTCCTGCTGGAGATATGGCAAATCTGTCAAACCTTGATTCTTCCCTCATAATAGCAAATACAAGATTCGGGTCTATTCTGTTTTTAGCTGATGCCTTAAAAACTATATCCCTGTATGCTTGAGGAAATAGAAGTTCATGATAGATGAATCTATTCGGAAGGGTTGAAATAAGTCTTACAGAAGTTGGATAATCACCAAATTCATTGAGAAGTTTGCTGAAATAAGGAATATTTGCGTTGTCTCTGTTCTGCCTCAATGTAATTTTCAACTCTCTTAAGGTTTCTTCCCTAAATCCAGCTTTAATGAGAATATCTAATCTATTTGGCATATTAACCTCAAAATCATGCCTGCGGGGCTCTGTAATTGTCTTGACCTTTTCTTTCATAAAAAGCAAGTATGAATAAAGATCTCCTTCAATGAAAGACAAAGCCTTTTCAGTTGTTGTCATAATTCCCTTTATCTCATTGACTTTGTCAAGCCAATAAAAATATTTTGGTTTTCCGTATGAGCTGTAAAGTTGCTTTAATACTTTTCTTGCCTCCTCGTATTCTTCTGAAATATAGTAAATCCATGCCATGTTCCAAAGGATTTCTTCCTTTGCTTCAGGATACTTTGAGATAATTGTTTGCAAAATCTTTATTGCTTCATCAGTATAGCCTGCTCTTCTTTTAATATTTGCATAATTTATAAAAACATCAGCCATTCTGGTGTCATTGTTTTTCATATATACAGGCATTTCACTTTCAAAGGTTGCAAAATCCTTTGCCCTAATAAGGGCTCTGGCACGCCAATAGGTGTCTGCTGATTTTTTTAAAATTTCAGCAGCCTCTGAGTATCTTTTTTGCATAAAAAGGCAATATCCAAGAGCAGAGAGAATTTCTGATTTCTGGGAAGACTTACTCATCTGAAAAGCTTCTCGCAAATATTTTTCAGCTTTCTTAAAAAGATAGGCATTGTTTAAAATACGTCCTTTTTTCAGTAAATCATCAGCTGTTAGGTCTTCTGGAGAAAGCTCTCCTTCAGCCTTGTCAGCAAAAGAGGAGACAGAAAGAAAAACCTCCTTTAAAAGTTTTTTTGCTTTTTTATTATTTTTTTCTTTAAGCATTTTAGCATACTCAAATTTAATAATATGTTCATCAGGATAATCAGCAATATATGATTCATATAGATTTTCAATATTGGGAAGATTCAGTGTTTTTGCAATTTCAAGTTCTAACTTGCGCGCCTCTTTCATCAACGGAGTACGAGGGTATTTTTTCTTAAGCTCCTCTAAATCTCCCATAGCCTCATTATATTCTTGCAATCCAAAGCGGGATTCAGCCCGCCAAAAAAGAATATAGTCGCCGATTTCTTCAAAATAGGGTAAAATCTTTGTAAAATTCTCCTCAGCTTTAAAGTACTCACCTGATTGCAGATATTTCTTGCCATCGGAAAGAATGTTTAAATAAGAATTTTCAGAAAAAGTGGATGAGGGCAAAATTATTAAAATCAGACCCACCAGCAACCAACTACGACTCAGTATCCAAGAGGCACTGAATTTCATCTTTTTGCTATCCTTTCTTGATAGTTCTCAAAGTTCGTGAGGACTTCTTCTATGTTATCGCCACCAAATTTCTCTAAAATTGCTTCTACTATATGCCATGCCAAAACAGCTTCTCCAATAATACTTGCAGCAGGAACAGCACATATATCAGACCTTTCATATGCTGCTTCAACGGATTCCTTTGAAAATATATCAACTGAGCGGAGTGGTTTTCTTAGTGTTGGAATTGGCTTCATTGTAGCCTTTACAATAACAGGCATACCATTTGTCATTCCACCCTCTATGCCACCCATGTGATTCGTATTGCGCAGAAATCTTCCTTCCTCGTAAAAAATTTCATCCATAACTTCTGATCCAAATCTCTCCCCGAGTTTTACTCCATCACCAATTTCAACTGCCTTTATTGCCTGAATACTCATAAATCCCTGAGCAATTTTACCGTCAAGTTTTCTGTCCCAGTGAACATAACTTCCAAGCCCAACAGGAACATTTGTAGCAAAAACCACAAAACTTCCTCCTATGCTGTCTCCATTTTTTATAGCTGTCTCTACAGCGCCAATAAACTCTTCCTCGTATTCCTCAAAGGGACATCTTACTTTGGAGTTTTCAGCTTTCTCGGAAAGCTCTAATAGAGCTTGGGATGACAGCAGAGCTGTTTCAATATCTTTTTTTGCAAATCCGATAGATGTTACAAAGCTTCCGATTTTTATGTTGAAATGTTTCAATAATTGTTTTGCTACTGCACCTATGGCAACTCTCATTGCTGTTTCTCTGGCTGACGAACGCTCAAGGACATTTCTTATATCATCGTGGTTGTATTTTAAAAAACCTGCCAAATCCGCATGCCCCGGTCTTGGTCTTGTTACAGGAGGAATGCTTTCCTTGTCCTGTGGTTCAGAACTCATACCTTTTCCCCAATTTGACCAATCCCTATTTTTTATAAAAAGACTGATCGGTGAACCCAGTGTTTTTCCCCATCTTATGCCAGATAAAATCTCAACTTCATCAGATTCTATCTTCATTCTGCCGCCTCTTCCGTATCCCTGCTGTCTTCTTTTTAATTCTCTATCAATCTCTTCCTTAGAAATAACAACTCCTGCAGGCATTCCTTCAATGATGCCTAACAATCCCTTTCCGTGTGACTCGCCAGCTGTAAGATATCTAAGCATACGCATATTTTAAAAAATATCAGCCTCTTTTTTCATCTTTAAAATAAACAATTCTGCTTCCACCAAGATGCATGGGGATTATATCTGCAAGCCAGACTCCTTTTTTGAAGTATTTTTCATCAACCCGAGCTGACACAACATCTGATAGAAAAGCATAACATTCTCCAGCATCTATGGTTTCTTTGAGTTTACATTCAATATAACCTGCACATCCATCAATCAGAGGAGCTAAAACTTTTTCTGGCTTAAGAATCTTAAGATTTGCCTCCTTAAATTTATCCACCTCTCTACCAGATTTCTTTCCGCAAATCCATATTGCCTTTACCATATCATTGGTTGGAATATTAATCGCAAACTCGCCTGTCTCAAGAATCAATTCAGCTGTATAATGTTCCTTTGCTACACAAACTATAACCATTGGTGGCTCCTCAGAAGCAGGAGTTGCCCATGCACAAGCCATAACATTTGGTTTCCCTTCTTTACTAATAGAGGTAAGTAAAAAAACAACTTTTGGATGCAATAGTCTGTAAAATTCTTCACCTAATTTTTTCATCCCTATGTCCTCCAATAATTTTGTTTTTATCATATTATTTCAAAAAATGATATAGAAATGCGAGTTTGTTATAACAACCGAAAAATAGAGATAGACAATTGTCACTGCGAGCCCCTTGTTGCGAGCGACAGCGTGGCAATCTGGGGCAAAGCAGTCTCTAATAAGGCTTTATTGAAAAACAAAGTAGAGATTGCTTCTCATCCTTCGGACTGCTCGCAATGACAGCAAAAAAATACTTAATTTTCAACTGTTTATACCAATTATTGGATTTCTATCTCTATTTTTGGGAATAAGGACCATCTATCTAATTTTTCAAAAAAAATGTGGTATATTAAAAATATTTATTCTTATATCAACTTAAAAGGAGAGAAACACATGGAGAAAAAATTAATGCTTGGAACATCTGCAATAGCTCAAGGAGCAATAGAAGCAGGAATTTCTTATGCTTCATCCTATCCGGGAACTCCTGCAACCCAAATTCTTGAATATGTCGCACAAAATTCGCCTGTAAAGGCAGAATGGTCTGTAAATGAAAAAGTAGCCTACGAAGTGGCTTATGGAGTCTCCCTTGTTGGAAAAAGAGCTCTTTGTTCAATGAAGCATGTTGGCTTGAATGTAGCATCAGACCCATTTATGACTTCTGCATATCTTGGCGTAAGGGGTGGACTGGTTTTAGCCATAGGAGATGACCCGGGAGCATACTCTTCCCAAAATGAGCAAGATAGCAGATTTTATGCAATGTTTGCAAAAATCCCTTGTTTTGAGCCCTCTGATGCTCAAGAAGCAAAGGATTTGACTATTTTAGCCTTTGATGTTTCGGAAGAATTAGGACTTCCTGTTATGATACGAAGCATTACAAGACTTCTGCATTGCTACGGTCCTGTGTCCATAGACACGAGAAGACAGGAAAATCCTTTAAAAATAGAAAAAAATCCTGAACAGATGATTGCAATTCCAAAACATGTAATAAATCTCCACAAAAAACTTAATGAGAAACAGAAAAAAATAGTTGACATCATAAAAAAACATGAACTCAATAAAATATTTCCCGGCAGTTCCAGTAAAGGCATTGTAGCATGCGGAATTACTTATTTGTATGCAATGGAAGTCTCTGAAAATCTCCCGATTCTTAAAATTTCAGCCTATCCTGTGGATGAAGCATTAATCAAAGAATTTGTAAGCAATCTTGAAGAAGTTATTGTGCTTGAAGAAGGATACCCATTTGTTGAGCCCATTGTGAGAAAGTTTCATCAAAATGTAAAAGGCAAGCTATCTGGTGAGCTACCAATGGAAGGTGAACTTGGCGTTGATGCAGTAAAAAATTTGTTTACAAATCACCAAATCACATCCGTTACTGCAGAACCGCCAGCCAATCTTCTTCTTCCTCGTCCACCCGTGCTTTGTCCCGGATGTCCGCACAGGGAGTTTTACAAGGCATTAAACGAGGCAAAGCCAAATTTTGTTACCGGTGATATTGGTTGCTATACTTTAGGTGCAAATCCACCCTTAAAAGCAATTGATACATGCCTTTGCATGGGTGCAAGTATAAGCAAAGCTTCTGGAATTGCACTTCAAGGTGTGAGCCGTGTTGCTGCTGTTGTGGGTGATTCAACATTTATTCATACAGGTGTCCCTGCCCTAATAAATGCAGTCTATAACAGAGCAAATATTCTTGTGTGCATTCTTGATAACTCTGTTGTTGCAATGACAGGTCATCAACCAACTCCTGCGATTGGAATTACCGCAAAGGGTGAAAGCACTAAGTCTGTTGAAATTGCAGAGATTTGTAAAGCCTGTGGAGCAGACTCAGTTGAGGTTGTTGACCCTTATGATAAAAAGGCTACATATGAGGCAATAAAAAAGGGGCTTGATAGCCCCGGAGTTAATGTTGTCATTGCAAAGAGAGCCTGCGTTTTGGTTGCGAGAAAATTAAAGAGATAGAACATCATCCCAGCTGAGTATTTGCACGCTCTTTTCCTGAAGGACAGATATTGTTTTATCAAGATTTTCAGTCCTCAGGACTACTACTGCCTTCTCCCCGGATTTTTCTACGAAGGCATAAATATATTCTATGTTGATATTTGCATCATAAAGATATTTAAGACACTCTGCAAGTCCACCGGGTTTGTCTTTTACTGCCATAGCAATTACATTTGTAAGCTTCACTGTAAATTCGTTATTCTCCAAGACTTCCTTTGCTTTTTCTGGGTCTGTAACAATTAGTCTTAAAATTCCAAATTCAGATGTGTCTGCAATAGATAATGCTCTGATGTTTATATTCGCCTCTGCAAGGGCACGAAGTGCTTCATAAAGTCTTCCTCTTTTGTTTTCTAAAAATACTGAAACCTGCTTTATCTTCATTTTTGTCCTCCTACTGATTCAAATTTCTTTTATCAATTACTCTCTTTGCTTTACCTTCGCTTCTTGGAAGGCTCTTTGGTTCAACTAAAGTTACTTTTACCCTGATACCTACAATTTCCTCTATCCTCTTTTCCAACTTCTTCCTCAAGTTTTCAATTTGTCTTACTTCATCGGAGAATGTCTCCTTTGACATCTCAACCATAACTTCTATCTCATCAAGATACTGGGGTCTGGTAATGATAATCTGATAATGGGGTTCAACGCCCTGAACTTCCAAGATAGCCTTTTCAATCTGGTATGGGAAGAGCATGACTCCTCTTACTTTTATCATGTCATCGCTTCTGCCCCTGATTCTTTCTATTCTTGCAAAAGTTCTTCCGCAGGCACATTTTTCTCTGATAATAGAAGTGATATCCCTTGTTCTGAATCTCAACATTGGCATTCCTTCGCGGGTCAGTGTTGTGATAACAAGTTCTCCTCTTTTTCCATCTGGAAGGGGGTCTCCTGTTTCTGGATCAATGATTTCTATGAGAAAATGGTCCTCAAACACATGTAAACCTTTTTTTTCAACACATTCGTGTGCAACTCCCGGACCGATTATTTCAGTAAGTCCGTAAATGTTGTAGGCGTTGAGTCCAAATCTTTTTTCAATCTCTTTTCGCATCTCCTCTGTCCACATCTCTGCTCCAAAACAACCTGCTTTAAGCTTAAGAGTTGTTGGCTCTATACCCATTTCCTGAGCAACTTCTGCCATGTAAAGCGCATAAGATGGGGTGCATGTGAGAATAGTTGTGCCAAAGTCTCTCATTATCTCAATCTGCCTTCTTGTGTTTCCTGCAGAGGCTGGCACAATCATTGCACCTATTTTTCTTGCTCCATAATGGACGCCAAATCCTCCTGTGAATAACCCGTATCCATAGGCAACCTGAACAATATCATTCTTCGTTGCTCCTGCCATTGTTAGGCATCTTGCCATTACTTCTCCCCAAATTTCAATATCATTCAGAGTATATCCTGCAACTACTGGTTTCCCTGTAGTTCCACTTGACATATGAATCTCTACTATTTCACTGAGGGGCACAGCAAACATTCCAAATGGATATACTTCTCTTAGGTCAACTTTACCTGTAAAGGGAATGTGTCTTATGTCTTCAAGTTTTTTAATATCATCTGGTATAATACCCACTTCATCAAACTTTTTCTTATAGTATGGAACTTTTTCATAAGCCCGCCTTAACACATCTTTTAGTCTTTGAAGTTGTAATTCTCTTAGTTTTTCTTCAGGCATGCATTCTGCTTCTTTATTCCAATACATAGTCATCACCTCACTTAATTTCTTCAGAAGTTAAAAATTTTAAGTTTTCTCCTTCTAAAGCTTTCTTTGCTTTCTCAGTATCCCCAACTTCAACAATAAGATAGGCTTTTTTTCTTGTTTCTGCAACATATACAGCAGCACTTTCTATGTTAATTCCCTTTGATGATAATATCTTTACAACCTCATAAAGTCCTCCGGGCTGGTCTTTCATTTCTATTCCTATTGCTTCATTTAGCGAAACTGTAAAGCCCTTTTCCTTAAAAAGCTTAAATGCCTCATTCCATTTGTTAACTAAGAATTTTATTACTCCAAAGCCGTTAGTGCTTGTAATGGAAAAAGCAAGTATGTTTATATCAGCCTCAGCAAGTACTTTGGTAATTTTTTCAAGTCTTCCGGGCTTGTTTTCAGCAAAAACCGATATCATATAAACTTTGTTCATTGAAACCTCCCTAAAGAGTTCTATTATCAATCACTCTTTTTGCTTTTCCCTCACTTACAGGAAGTGTGCCTGGCTCAAGTAACTCAACTTTTGGCTTAACCATAGTTGTAGAGCGTATCTTCTCAATTATTTCTTCTTTAATCTTTATAAGTCTCTCTATCTTACCGTCAAAAATTTCTTTGTCTATCTCAACTTTGACTACCAACTCATCAATTGGCTCTAAGACAATCTGATAATTCTGAGCTACTCCCTTAATACTCATCAAAATCTGCTCTATTTGCTGAGGGAATATATTTACACCCTTCACAATGAACATATCATCGGACCGGCCTAAAATTCTTGCAATTCTTCTATGTGTTCTGCCGCATTTGCATGGCTCTGGAATTATTCTTGTCAAATCCCTTGTTCTGTATCTGATAAGTGGCATTGCTTCTCTGTTAAGAGTAGTAAGCACAAGTTCTCCTATCTCTCCCTCTGGCACAGGCTCTCCAGTTTCAGGATTAATTACCTCAAGCAGAAAATTATCTTCCCAGATATGCAGACCACTCTTGTATATACATTCAAAACCAACACCAGGACCATTCATTTCTGTCAATCCGTAACAGTTATATACATCTATGCCCAATAAATTCTCTATTTTTCTTCTTGTCTCCTCTGAGTATGGCTCAGCCCCCAAGTATGCTCTTTTTAATTTTAGGTCTTTGCGAGGGTCAATGCCCTTATCAAATATCACAGAGGCAACATAAAGGGCATAGCTTGGAGTTATATGAATCATGGTAGTTCCGAAATCTCGCATTAAATTGATCTGTCTTTCAGTGTTTCCCGGTCCTGCTGGAATAACAAAGATGCCCACCTTTTCTGCGCCATAGTGCATTACAAATGCACCTGTGAAAAGTCCATATGTCATGGAATTTTGTAAAATATCTCCCTTGCTGGCTCCTGTCATAACTAAACATCTTGCAATTAATTCAGCAGAGTTATTTATATCTTTTTTTGAAAAAAAAATAGCCTTTGGCTTACCTGTTGTACCGCTTGATGTATGAACCCTGATAACTTTCTCAACTGGTATGGTTAAAAGACCAAAGGGATAATCAACATAAAGGTCTTCTTTGGTTGTAAATGGAAGCTTTCTAACATCTTCAAGGCTTTTTATATCATCGGGTTTGACATTGGCTTGATTAAATTTGGCTTTATAGTGGGGGACTTTTTGATAGACTCTTCTGAGAGTTTTTTTTAACCGTTCAAATTGAAGCTTTTCAAGTTGTTCCCTCGGTAGTGTTTCTACTTCCTTGTTCCAAAATTGCATTTTCTTTTGCTAACCTCCTCCCTTCTTGAAATGCTTTTATATTAAGTTCAACTGTTTTAGGCGGAACTGAATTTTTAATCACATCAAGCCAATCTTCTTCTTTGCAATCTAATTTACAATCTAAAAATGCTGACAGAAAACCTATAACAACTGAATTTTCTACTTTTACATTTCCCAACTCTTTGGCAACCTTTTCTGCATCAATTGGAAAAACCTTGAATTTGTTATCCCTTAGAAATTTTTCAATATTCTCTGGATAATCTACATTTTCTAAGGCTGCAGGTGGTATTTTTTTTCTGTTTAAAATTACTATGCCTGACGGTTTTAAAAATCTAAGATATCTCACGGCTTCCATCTCTTCCAAAGCTACGAGAATATCTGCTTCACCATAAGGGATTGCAGGAGAAAAAACTTTCTTACCAAATCTTATATGTCCTAAGACACTCCCCCCTCTTTGAGCCATTCCGTGTAATTCGCTTTCCTTTACATCGTATCCGCTCTGAAAAGCTACATGGGCAATAATTCTACTTGCAAGTACAATTCCTTGCCCACCTGTGCCAGCGATTATGATATTTGAAAATGACATGTTAAAAATTTTAACACAAATCTTATTAATTTGACAACGGGCTCAATTTTATGATATACATATTAGAAGATTGGGGAGTCGTCTAACGGCAGGACGGCAGACTCTGGATCTGCTTGTAGGGGTTCGAATCCTCTCTCCCCAGTTTTTAGACGGTCCCATCGTCTAGCCCGGTCAAGGACGTAGCCCTCTCAAGGCTAAAACACGGGTTCGAATCCCGTTGGGACCGTTTTTTAATGTAAGCCAATGAATATGAAAAGATTCATAGTATTATCAATTTTTCTTATTGTTGCTTTGAGCTTTGCTCCCTCATTCGGAGCAACCTTTCGTATTGACTCAAATACAAATGCTATAGGTGAAATAAAAAAGCACATTGTCAAAAACAAAGAGTCTTTAATTGAAATTGCCCGTTTTTACAATCTTGGTTACAACGAAATAACAGAAGCAAATCCAAAATTTGATCCATTTGTTCCCGGAGAAGGACAAACAGTCACTGTGCCAACTTTTTGGATTCTTCCTGACAGACCAAATAATTTCAACGGAATAATAATAAATCTCTCTGAGATGAGGCTTTATTATTTTTATAAAAAAGGCAAAGAAGAGTTTGTAACCACATTCCCTATTGGAATTGGTGATGACGGAACAGAAACTCCTGTTGGAAAATATAAAATTAGCCATAAAATGATTAATCCTCCATGGTATGTCCCAGAATCAATTAGGCAGGAAAGACCTGAACTTCCTGCTGTAGTACCTCCTGGACCTGACAATCCTCTTGGAACTCATGCAATGAGACTTTCAGGATTGAGTTATTTAATTCATGGAACTAATAGACCCTGGGCTGTAGGAAGAAAAGTAACACACGGATGCATAAGGCTTTATCCTGAGGATATTCCAAAGCTCTTTGAAATGGTTCCTGTTGGAACAGAAGTTACTATTTTAAGACAACCTGTAAAGGTTGCAAAAATTGGAGATGATGTCTATGTTGAAGTACATTGGGATGATCAATTAAAAGATTTTGATTATCTACAAAATGCTACTGAACAGCTTGCAAAAAAGGGACTATTAAAATCCGTTGATACATTTAAGCTTTATTACGTGATTAAAAAGAAAACCGGAGTTCCAACTTCAGTAACTACAAAAAATAAACCACAGGTCATACAATCAGACCTGTGGCTGTAAAATAAAAATTATTTCTTCTGCTGAAGTTCAAATGCCTTTCCAGCCTTCTGTGCAGCAGCCTCTGCTCTCTGAGCTGCATCTTCTGCTCTCTTTGCAGCAGCATCTGCTCTTGATGCTGCATCTTCTGCCTTCTTTAAAGCCTCATCTGCCTTATTGCAGCAACCATCAATCTTTTTGTCAAGAGCATCTACTTTACTTTCAAGCTTTCCAAGTCTGTCAACTATTGGATCAATCTCCTGCTTTACATAATCCTTTGATGCGCAACCAAATGCGACTGCAAACATAACTGCTAATGCAATAGCTAATAATTTCTTCATTTCCCTTTCACCTCCTTTCAAAATTTTTTATATTCTTAATTTACACTAATTTTTACTTTTTTGCAACCCTTTTTTTATGTTTTTGCACCCCTGAAAAAGCATTTTTCTCAAACGATATTCTGTGTGATAAAATAAAAAAGTGAGAGATATCAGGCATTATTTCAATCGTGCAGCCAATACTTACGAAAAATACGCAAAACTTCAAAGAAAAATCGCTGAAGAGCTTATAAAAAAAATTGAACTTAATCTTCACTATGAAACAGTTGTTGAAATTGGTAGTGGCATAGGATTTTTGAGCAACCCCCTTTCTGAGAAACTTTCCTATGATAAATTTATTCATATTGACATATCGCACGAATTTTTGAAAAAACTTAGGGATAGAGTAAACAAAAAGCATTTTTTTATCAATGCAAAGGCAGAGGTAATTCCAATCAAAAGCCCTATTGCTGATTTGCTTGTAAGCTCTTCTGCTCTTCACTGGACGAAGGAACCTGAGAAAAATTTTATTAAAATCTTAGATATTTTGAAGAATGATGGAAAATTCTATTTTTCAATATTTACAAGTAATACGCTTCAGGAGCTTAAAAAAGTTTCTGAATTAACAGGTTTTGGTTCAGTTTATCCCTTAAAGGAATATGAGTTTTATATAAAATTACTTCGCAACTCGCCATTTTCTTTCAAATACGAGTTAAAAACTTTCAGGGAAGAATTTTCATCCCCTGAGGATTTGCTTAAATTTCATAAACTCACAGGAACAAACTATACTTTGCATAAAAGATTTTCAGGTAAGGAAAATTTTAAGAAATTTTGCGATGTTTATAGAAGTATGTTTGGAAATTCTGAGGGCATTTTGGCAACCTATGAGGTTTTGTTCATACAAGGTCAAAAATAATTTCTCTGTCCTCAATGTTAACTTTAGCTATTCTGACATTGACAGATGTGCCAATTGTAAATTTTCTTTTCCTCTTTAATCCTGTAAGACAGTATCTGTATTCATCAAACTGATAAAGATCATCAGTCATGTGGGATAAATGCAAAAAGCCTTCAATAAAGTATTCCTCAAGTCTAACTCTCAATCCTTCAGATGTGACCATTGTGACTTTTCCTTCAAATTCCTCGCCAACTTTGTCTTTCATAAACCATACTCTCATTATTTGTATTGAGTCTCTTTCTACATCATCTGCCCTTCGCTCCATCTTGGAACTGTGAATTGATATCTCCATCAACTTTTCTTCCAAATTTTTTCTTTTCTCCTTTGAAATCTTTTTCTTTTCCAAAAAATCCTTAAGAATTCTGTGCACAACTAAATCAGGATATCTTCTTATTGGAGAGGTAAAATGAGTATAACATTCAGATGCCAAACCAAAATGCCCAACATTTTCAGGACTGTAACGAGCTTGCTTAAGACTCCTGAGAATAAGATAATTAACGATTTCCTCATAAGGTGTTCCTTTGATTAATTTTATAAATTCGTGAAATTCCTTTGGCTTCAGGTCGCCCTTCAGAATGCCAAGATTTCTAATAATCCGTGTAAGATACTGAAGTTTGTTTGGTTCAGGCTCTTCATGGACACGATAGATACTTGGAACTTTATTTTCAAATAGAAATTCTGCAACTGCCTCATTTGCTGCAATCATGAATTCTTCAATGATGAAATGGGCAAGATTTCTCTCAGCCTTTATAATTGCCTGAGGATGTCCCTGCAAATCAAGAAGGACTTCTGGCTCAGGAAGGTCAAAATCAAGACTTCCTCTTTTTTGCCTTTTGTTTTTGAGTATTTCGCATAACTCCGCCATTTTTTCAAAATGTGGAACAAGTTTTTTGTATTTTTTGATTTCCTCCATGTCTCTGTCAACCAGTATTTTTTTTACTGATGTGTAGGTCATTCGCTCAGCAGTCTGTATTAGACTTGGATAAAACAGGGCTTCCATTCTTTCTCCTGCATTGTTAAAATGCATCTCCACTGTAAAAGTTAGTCTTGGGGTTTTTGGTAGAAGACTACAAAGATTTTCACTCAACTCTGGAGGAAGCATTGGTATTACTCTGTCTGGAAAATAAACGCTTGTAGCTCTGTCCCTTGCTTCTTTATCAATAGGAGTATCCCATTTTACATAATGACTTACATCTGCGATATGAACCCACAGTATAAAGCCTTTTCTTGTTTTCTTTATGGATACCGCATCATCAAAGTCCTTTGCACTCTCTCCATCTATGGTGACTGTTGGAAGTTCCCGTAGGTCTATCCTTTTTTTGATTTCCCTTTTGGATATACCCTTTTGGACAAGATTTTTTGCAAATGATGAAACCTCAGAAGGAAACTTTTTTGGCAGGTCATATTCATAAATCAAAATCTCTATATCTTCCTTTGGATTCTTTGGTTTTTCAAAAATCTTGATTACCTTTGCTACAGGAGGTTTGTTGCCCGAGGCATAAGTTACCTCAGCTAAAACAAGGTCACCGGGTTTAATTTTGATATCCGAAGTAGTAATGACTATCTGTTGAATTATATTTCTTTTTCTTGGCTGAAGAGTGAAGATCGGTCCTACCCTTTCTACAGTTCCCACAACTCTTTTGACAGCCCTTTCAAGAATGCGTATTACTCTACCCTCTCTTCTTCTCTTTTGCTCAAACCTAACAACAACTCTGTCACCATGCATTGCTCCCATTGTTGCATGGGGCGGTATGAACACATCATTTTCAGATGGCGAGTCAGGAATTAGAAAGCCAAAACCTTCTCTATGGGCTTCAAAATAACCTGTAATAAGTCTGGCTTCCCTAACAGGCAAATATAGACCTTTTCTGTTTCTGATAATTTTTCCATCGGATATTAATTCTTGAAGTAGTTTCTTTAGTTTTTTTCTCTCAGAGGCTTTAAGGGAAAGAATTTCAGAGATTTCCTTAAAACTAATTGGTCTTCCTGAGTTTTTTATAATTTCTATTATTTCTTCTTGAGTCATTCGGTTTTCCTAGGCAAATCAAGATATACTACCTGTCCTTTTTCTCCAAGTGGACCAAGATCTTTATCATTGAAAATAACCTTAACTCCGCCAGCGTTTCCAATGTGAAGTTTGAAAGTTTTACTGGCTTTTAAGTGTATTTTGTCGCCAGGATTAAGCATTATTTCTTTTCTCTCCTTATTGTCAATTGTTATCCTCATCCATACAAGATCAGTAGCCTCAATTTTAAGAGAATGCTCATGGGTTTGCTGAGCTTCATAAGAATTTTGCTCTGTCTGATTAGTTTCTGTATTTGTCACAGTTTCTTCAGCCAATTTTGAAGATTGATTTGGCTGTTCTTTAACTACTGCTGGAGGTGGCGGAATTTGCTCATCCCTTTTGCCAATATTTAGCAAAAAAGCCACTGCTACAACCACTAAGAGAATAATTACAAATTTAACTGCCCAGTTTGGAGGATTTTTGGGAACAGGTAACTTAAATTGTTTCTTATTTGGCGGTTCAATTTCTTGTATTTTAACAACTTCATCTTTTTCAGGCTTCTTTGAGGACAGTTTAGATTCAAGGTATTGTTCATATTCTTTTAGAATTAAAGATGGATCTACTTTTAAATATGTTGAATAGGTTTTGATATAAGATTTCGTATAAACAGGCTCTGGAAGTTCTTCAAATCTTCCTTCTTCAATTGCTTGAAGATAACTTTTTTTTATTTTTATATACTCTGCTATTTCTTCAATAGATTTATCAAGCTCAATTCTTTTGTTTTTCAATTCCTCATGCATTAAATGGTTTCCTACCTTCTAAAGCTTTTGACAATGTTACCTCATCTGCAAATTCAATGTCAATACCTATTGGAAGACCATAGGCTATTCTTGTAATTTTAATGTCAAAATCTTTAAGCATATCTGCAATCCATTGGGCAGTGAATTCTCCCTTTGCATTAGGACTTGTAGCAATTATAACTTCCCTTGTTAATCCACTTTTGACTCTTTCTTCAAGCTCTTTTATTCTTAGCTTTTCAGGGGTGATTCCATCAACAGGTGAAATTGTACCTCCAAGGACATGATAAAGACCTTTGTATCCCGTCTTTTCAAAAAGAACAATGTTGCTCGGCTCTTCCACTATACATATTAAGCTACCATCCCTGTCAGGATTGCTACAGATTTCACATTTTTCATTTTCCGTGATATTAAAACACACAGAACAGTATTTAGATTTTTGCTTTAGGTCAACTATGGCTTGAGCGATTTGTAAAGCCTCATCCTTTTCCATACTCATTATAAAAAAAGCAAGCCTCTGGGCAGTTTTCCTTCCAATTCCCGGAAGTTTGCAAAGATTGTCAATAAGCTTTTCTAAAGGACTGCTCATAGTTTGCCAAACAAACTGCTTAAGTCAGGCATTCCCGGAAGATTAAAAGGCATTGAAACCTTTGCCATTTCAGTCTGTGAAAGCTCATGAGCTCTCTTTATAGCTTCATTAACTGCAGCAATTATAAGGTCTTCAAGCATTTCTATATCATCCGGATTCACAACTTCCTTGTCAATTTTTATTGATACAATTTCACCTGCACCATTAGCTGTTACAATAACCATTCCACCGCCTGATGATGCTTCAACTGTCATCTTTTTTACCTCTTCCTGCTTTCTCTGAATCTCTTCCTGAATTTTCTGAGCCTGTCTCATTATTTCTCCAAGCATTTTCTTGTTCATCTCTTCCCTCCGTTTTTTGGTGTTATGTTAAAAATCCTTCCATCAAAAAGTTGTAAGGCTTTTTTCACTAATTCATTGTCTATTATTCTTTCTCTGTAATTACTTCCATTGTTCAAATTTAAATTCCCTGCTTCTGTGCCATTATTTTTTCTCTCAATAACGGTAATCTTTGCATTCAATCCTATATTTTTCATAACATCATATATTTCTGCAACTCTCTCTTTTACAAAATCTGCAAAAACAGTAGAACCGCCAGAATATATTAATTGAATTTCATTGTCTTCAAAATTGATTTCTGCCTGCTTTATTTTTGCAGTTAAAATGTGATTCCTGTCCTCAAGCTGCTCAAGGATCTGCGACCATCTTTCTTTAATTGAGGTTTTATCAATTTGATAGACAATTGTTTGAGATTCTGAAGTAGCAGTAGGTGATTGATTGCTGGTAGCTGAAGGTTCTTGTATTTTTTCTTTTTGATAATTAATGTTTTGGGAAAATTCAGGTTCAATTGGTTTATTATCATTTTCAGATGTTAAAGCTTGAATGGGATTTTCTCCTGAAGCACTTGAAATCTCTTGAATTGCCAAATCAATATTTTTAAATCTTGAAAGCATGCTTAACTTAAGAAGCGTTATTTCAAAAATAATTCTTGGGAAAAGAGAAGTCTTTACTGCAAATTCAGCATTAATAAGCTCTTTTAGCAACAGAAGTATATGCTCTTCAGAAGTTTTTGACTTAAGTTTCTGAATGAATTCTACCTCTGCCTCGCTTAAATAAAGCTTTAATTTGGGAGTAATCTTAATGATTAAAAGATTTCGGAAAAAGTTAATCAAATCTCTCATAAGAATTTTAAAATCTGTTCCTATGTCATTTAGCTCTTCTATTTTGAGAACAATTTTCTCTCTATCACCCTCTATAAGACTTTCTGCGATTTCATGAAGTACTTTTATGTCTGTTCCACCTATTAGAAGATTAACATCTTCCAAAGAGATGGATTCTGAATAAGCTGTTATTTGATCCAAGAGCGTCAATGCATCTCTCATGCTTCCTTCTGCACTTGCTGCTACGGCATGAAGAGCTTCCTCTGTGATCTGAATACCTTCGTTTTGGCAGACATATTTTAGTCTTTCCTTTATAAGATTTATTGGAATTCTTCTAAATTGAAGATGCTGACATCTGCTTAGAACCGTTATTGGAATTTTTCTTGGCTCAGTTGTTGCTAATACGAATACTACATGGGGAGGTGGCTCTTCAAGGGTTTTAAGAAAGGCATTGAATGCTGCCTGACTGAGCATATGGGCTTCATCAATAATATATACCTTATAAAGCCCTTCTGCAGAGGCATAACGCACATTTTCTCTGAGATCTCTAATGTTTTCAACTGAAGTGTGGGATGCCGCATCTATTTCTATTACATTCATCGCATGTCCTTGTTTTACTGCAATGCAAAAGGAACATTCATCACATGGTCTGTTTTTTATATTTGCATCAGCGCAGTTTAGAGCCTTTGCAAGAATCCTTGCTGTTGAAGTCTTTCCAACTCCCTTTGGACCAGAAAAAACATAAGCATGGGCAATTTTTCCTGCTTGTAGTGAATTTTGAAGAATTTTAACAACTATTTCCTGCCCTGTGAGGTCAGAAAATTTTTGAGGTCTATATTTTCTTGCAAGTCCAAGATATGCCATCAATCCCTTTTATTAAAAGGACCGACTTGCTGCGGCACACAGAATGAGACGCTTACCGTTGCTTCCTTCCGGACCTGGCGGGGTTCGCATCCTTCTGTTGCGCAGGGTCGGTCCCAACTGAATTTTCGTTTAATTCTATTTTAACCTTACAGCTCTTATTATGGCAAATTAAAAATTCTTCGCCGTTTTTATCTCTCTTTTTCAACATGTAGTGAGCTCCGCATTTTGGGCATTCGTAGGGATAAGGTTCACTGGGAAAGATAAATTTACATTTTGGATAATTGGAACATGCCCAGAATACTCTTCCATATTTGCCTGTTCTTTTTATGACATCTCCTCCGCATTCAGGACATTTTACATCAGCAGTAATTGGTTGAGTATATTTGCAATCAGGATATTTTGTGCAAGCTATAAATTCACCCTTTCTGCCTTTTCTTATAACAAGCTCTCCTCCACAAAGTGGACATTTCTTGCCAGTAGATACAGGTTCTGAAGGTTCCTTTGAGGATTCTTTGCCATTTAATGAACGGGTATTTTTGCATTCAGGATAACCTGAGCAAGCTAAAAAAGGCACACCCTTACTCCATCTTATTACCATCTCTTTTCCACACTTGTCACATTTCACAGGAGTTTTTATTTCCTTTGGCTTTGTTATTTTGGATATTGTTTTTGCTTGGTTTAAGGTCTTTTCAAATTCCTTATAAAATTCTTCAACCACATTCTGCCACTCTGCCTCTCGGAGAGAGATTTTATCCAAATCCTCTTCCATTCTTGCTGTAAAACTGTAATCCATAAGCTCTGGAAATTTTTCTTCGAGGAGATCACTCACTACAAATCCGAGATAAGTAGGATAAAGTCTCTGTTTAATCTTCTTTACATAGCCCCTTTCCTGAATAGTGCCTAATATTGCAGCATATGTAGAAGGTCTTCCAATTCCCTTGTCTTCCAACGCCTTAACAAGGGTTGCCTCTGTATATCTTGGAGGAGGCTCTGTTGTATGTTTTTGAGCTTCAATATCAACCAGCTCAACAGAGCTTTTTTCTTCCAATGCAGGAAGTATTGTTTCTTCCTCTGCTTCATCTTCTTTGTATAAAATAAGAAATCCGGGAAATACAACAACAGAACCGCTTACTCTGAATTGGGCAACTGATTCTTGGTCTTCTATTATATAAGTCGTCTGTTCAATCTCTGCTGGTGACATCTGACTTGCCAAAAATCTATCCCATATCAGCTTATAAAGGGAAAACTGTTCTTTACTGAGATATTTTTTAACTTTCTCTGGAGAAAAATCAGGATATGTGGGTCTTATGCATTCATGGGCGTCCTGGACTGATGCCTGTTTTTTGCCTTCCTTGTTTTTATAATGGATTACAAATTCTTTGCCAAAGTTTTTCTCTATAATTGTTCTTGCCCATTTCTTTGCATCATCTGCAACTCTTGTAGAGTCTGTTCTCATGTAGGTAATTAATCCAACGGTTGAGCCTTCTATGTCAATGCCTTCATAGAGCTGTTGAGCTATCATCATGGTCTGTTTCGGAGAAAAGCCTAACTGGGAAGATGCCTGAGCCTGAAGTGTAGCTGTTCTGAATGGCTCTGGTGGATTTTTCTTTCTCCGTTTTTTTTCAACTTTTGTCAAAGTATAATTCAGTTTTTTCAGCTCATTTGTAATCTCTATGGCTTTCTGCTCATCTTTAATTAAAAATTTAGGCTCGTCCTTACTCCTGTCAACAATAAGCTTGCCTTTGTATTTATAAAGATTTGCTGAAAAAATACTTTCAGGATTAGCCTGAAACTTACCGTGAATTGTCCAGTAATCCTGTGGTTGAAAGGTAAGAATCTCCTTTTCCCTTTCAACAACCATCCGCAAAGCAACTGACTGCACCCTACCAGCAGATAATCCTTTTTTTACCTTTCTCCACAGAAATGGACTCAAATTATATCCAACAAGTCTGTCAAGAATTCTTCTTGCCTGCTGTGAATATACCTTGTTTATATCAATTTTTGTAGGATTTTCAATAGCTGTCTTTACTGCATTGGGTGTTATTTCGTGAAAAATTGCCCTGTAAATTTTGTCTTCAGGAGCTTTAATCTCCTCAGCTATGTGATAGGCAATTGCCTCTCCTTCTCTGTCAGGGTCTGTGGCAATGAAAATTTTCTCAGCATTCTTAGAAGCTTGTCTCAACTCCTTAACGACTTTTTCCTTACCGGGAATGATAATATACTCAGGCTGAAAGCCTTTCTGAATATCAACTCCGAGTTTATCCTCTGGAAGGTCCTTTATATGCCCAACAGAGGCTTTAACTTCAAAGTCATTTCCAAGTATCTTGTTAATTGTTTTAGCCTTTGCAGGAGATTCAACAATTATAAGTTTCTTACCGCCTTTGCTTTTTAGTTCCATACTATCTGTCTTCCTTTACTAAAAATAAAACTGTAAATGTCATCTTCGTGCATATCAGTCTCCCTCATAAGAAGATAAACCAAAAGAGCCCGAATCATGTCAATCTCTTCCTGTTCAAGCAGTTCACTGCCCTCTATAAAATTAAGCTCTTCCTTTATTTGATGCAGGTCTAAATCAAACACTGAAAAATCCTTTATAGCATCTTCGTTGTAATCATTGTCAATAAGCTGTCTTGCAAGGACTCGTAAAAAATCAAGAAGCTTCATTATTTCCTCCTCACATACCTACCTTCTCTTTTAATTATAAGCCCTTCTATTTCAAGCTTCAAAAGTATTTCAAGTACTTTTGAAATATTTATACCTGTTTTTACAACAAGCTCATCCAAACTGGAAGGCTCATCAAGTATCTCAAAAATCAATTTTTCTTCACCCTCAAGGGAATTTTTATTTAAATTGCTTTCACTTTCAAGAGACTCCTTTAATGATGGAATAAAAGCAATAATTTCTTCAAGTATGTCCTCCAATGAAGTTACAATTTTTGCGCCTTTTTTTATCAAAAGATTTGTTCCCTCAGAGTTTTTTGATGTAATATTTCCGGGTACAGCAAAAACCTCTTTGCCCTGCTCAATGGCTAAAGATGCTGTAATTAAAGCACCTGAATTAATTGATGCTTCAGTAACGAGTGTTCCTATACTCATTCCACTTATAATTCTGTTTCTTCTGGGAAAGTTTTCCTTTTTGGGAGACTCATCTGGATAGTATTCACTAAGAATTGCACCATTTTTTATTATTCTGTCTGCAAGCCATCTATTTTCGCTCGGATAAATATGGGAGACTCCGCTTCCAAGAACTGCAATAGTCCTTCCATCTGAGTTGAGACATGCCTGATGCGCCACAGAATCTATCCCCCTTGCCAGTCCACTTACAATTGTAATCCCAATGGATGAAAGCTCTGATGAAAACCTTTCAGTAACTCTTCTTCCGTATTCCGTATGTTTCCTTGAACCAACTATTGCAATTCCATAGTGGTCCTCTTCCCTGAGCTCTCCTTTGCAAAACAAAACAATTGGTGGATCATGAATCTCTTTTAAAAATTTTGGGTAATTATCATCCATGGCTGTATAAATGTTAATCTCTTTTTTACTACATTCTTGAATCAGCTTGTCAATTTTATGCCAATTGTCAAAGGACTTTATCTTCTTTGCTTTGCTTATTCCTATTCCTTCCACTTCCGCAATTTCTTGAGAGTCTGCATTAAAAATACTTGAGAAAGAATTAAATCTTGCAAGAAGCCGCCTAACACTTATAGGACCAATTTCATCTATTTCTTTAAGGGCTAAGGCAAATCTCTTTTCTTCAACCATCTAAGCCTTAATGCATTGATTTTTATAAATCCT